>ENA-UOVY01000019-UOVY01000019.1-plant-metagenome-genome-assembly--contig:-NODE-19-length-92993-cov-680.062031_pt1 | contig 92993 bp, 57 predicted proteins | sample MGYA00249840_ERZ761561 | MGnify/ENA primary metagenome ERZ761561 (study PRJEB28882, sample SAMN05720143) | plant metagenome | isolation source: Guanajuato, Mexico | place: Mexico:Guanajuato, Mexico...
AATCAGAGAGTCTTCTCCCTATGACCACAAACAATTTGTATTAGTGAGATCAGAATTCAGCGTCGTAAAGAAAGTGCCGATTTGATCCAAACAACAGGCTCGCAAGTAAAGGCAACGCTTTCTTGAATTCAGCCCGCCAGACATTTCGCTTTCAAGCTGACGAATCCGCGTCGTAATCGTCCGCACTCAAATTTGCTACCGCGAGATGGGAAGGTCAGATACTCATTCCAGATTCAAGATCTTTTCCGATAGATGTGGTGTGAAGACAGAATAGATCGATGAGATATTGGACCAACGAGTGATGAGTCTCATAGCTCGCTGATCATTTAATAGTTCGGGCGATTCCAACCAGCGGGTAAGTTTCCCGCGTCGTATGGTGGGGCTGAGGGATGGCGCTCGAGCGCTAACTTTATTGAAACCAGATGGCTGACCTAACGACTTATCGTACTCACCTAAAACACGAAGCTTTATCCGACTCACTAGGTCCCTCTCGACACTGTTCCGCGCGCGGCACTCGTATTCGCCGCTATCTTGCTCCCTAACCGACAAAAAATGTAGCTCTGGGCCCACAAAATCAATCCGGCCGTCCACAAACCTGGTCCATTCTATCGAGGGTTTTGGTAGGCCATCAGCAGAGCAAGGGATGTCCAATTGCTTGCCTACAGTTGTTTCAACATCTCTGGGTTCAACAACCCATTTCAATTGAACTATAGATGGATTTCATCGTTTGTTAAAATCTCGCTCGTTCTCCCCGCCAACCGATCTAACTTCACGATACTCACCCTTAACGTTCAACTTAGTCGTCACTTTATCCTCTCCAAAGCTGTTTCTAGCCACGCAAGTATAAGAGGCCGCATCGCTTGGCTTCACATCGATGACACGAAGTATGGATTGAAAATTGTCCGGCTGCAGCAAGATCCACAATTTTGCTGGATCTGTTGTCTGCGTGATCCGTCTCTCGTTCTTGAACCAATCGAAGCTGAGACCCCTCAGCTCACCTGAACCTATTGAGCAGGTGAAGGTCGCATTTGTACCTTCAGGGTGATTTAGACGCTCAACCTGATCAACTATCTTAGGAGCCTTACTGACTGTTATGTTAACTGAGTTAGCTGAGGTTACTATTTGCGAGGAACTTCGCCTTCAGTTTCCTAAAATCACTTGCAGACTTACCTTCGGAAGATTTGCCGGGCTGGACAATAGTTGTCAGGACCACTATTGCCACCATGCAACATACGCTTGAGCAGACCATCTCAACTGATTGCATATGAGCTATAACGAGGTAATTGGAGAAATGAGTCACTAAACAAAACAAAAAACACAACTTACAGAGCGAACTAGCGAATAGTGATTTATCTGGGCTCATAGTTGCACGAGAACATAGCGCTCGCGAGGAACTCAAGGTGGGGCCGTTTCATTTTTGTTCACAGGAATAACGCATAGCTTGAATCCTCTTACAACGAATGATCGCAAAAACTCATCCTCCTCCACCTTCTAAAGGCACCCAACTTGATCTTCACTAAACTGCCCATATCGACTTGAATTCTCGGCCGAAACTCGTAATAGCCAACGTATAGCGACCGAGGGACATAGGGCTGAGAATAAATATCGGATTTCGCATCCGTCGTGGACCGTCCACGTACTGTGGAGTTTCAAAGCAGATAGCTCTCAGTCCTGAGACAAATGCAATCGGAAACCCTCACGACCAACTCGAATTATTTTTAAAGTATGGGACTCGCTCGATAGTTCATTGGCAACTTTTAAATAAGCTTCTGGATTAGTCCTGGATCAATATATCACCTCAATGCAAGGCCTCTGCAAAAGATATTTTGGATCTTTAAAGGGGCTTATGTTCTATACCCTCAGACCCGAGCGCTCCTTGCCTCAGATATCGAAAGATATCAAGAATGGTCTGACACAAACTCGTCGTAAGAGTTACAGTTGTATCCCGATAATTTATTCAAGTTTCAAGTCTAGATTCGCGAGTCAGCTGGAGAAATTACCCCGACCTGTGCAACTTAAGTACAACTCGTCACACTTTCTAAATATTGCTTCGTGCACTTTGAGAGCTTTCCAAGCTGCATCTTTTTCTCGCTTTGTGGGGTTTCTTTTTCGCTGTTTAGCTTGTATAAGTCTTTGATAGGCAGCAATCACATCCGCATTAGCCTCTTGGAGTTTTTCTCTTTCTCGCTCTAGCTCAACGTGGCGTTTCGCCTTCTTGAGCAACCTCTGAATTGAATCCTTGTTCTGCTGTTGAATGGAAAGTAGTTCGTGTTGACATATGATCAAATCCCTCAAAACTTCGTCCTCCTCACTTGTGTAGGGAATATCATCTTGCTTATCTAAGATCTCGTACTCCTCCAATTCTTGCCTAATCCGTTTCTCTAAATTCTTTGCATTGTTCATATCGATACCCTTACCGTTCTTAGGCTTTGAGTTCTTTTTCTTGGCGGATTGTGCCGTGTTACCTGGCTTGTTGTTGGGAGAGATGTTGTCGTCCGAATCTTCAATCAAGCTAGAGACAAGCCGCTGAGTGAGGGCACCCAGACCGGTAGTCTCTTCGCCACCGCTAGATCTAGGCCTCTTTTGATTCTTCGTATTTGCACTGTCGAGTTTCGTTGGCGATTCCTTATTTGATGAGTCTTTCTTACCTAAAGCTGGAACCTTGAAATAATCTTTATCATATTCCATAGATTTGATCATGTCCTCGAGATCTTTCATCTGATCCTCTGTTGGACTGGCACAGAACTGCTCTACAAATGGCCACAGTTTGTCTGGGGCCTCATTTTTATTGATCTGTTTTTTGTGCGGTCGGGAATCTTCAAGCGAATTTCTGAATTTGGATGGAACTACTTTGGATCGATGTTTACTGTTTGTTGGTCTCTTTGCATAGACACCTGTTGACGCAAACAAATTGGAGCTGTTTTGACGGAATCTCTTCGAGGGCCGATCGCTGTTGCCCTTATGCGTTCGTTTAGTACCAGAGGCATAAGAGGAGTTTGTGTTCTGTGTTTGAGAGCCAGAGTCAGGTATGATACTAGTGATGGTTGTGGTCAAGCTACTAACTAAACTACCCTCGCTACTTACACTATCCTCTGTATTGTTGCTACCACTGGCGCTGCCATCTCCACGATCGTCACTCGAGTCGAACAATGTGCCTCTAAACCCATCACACGAATTCTCGGAGCTTTCTTGCTGATTCAATCTATGTGAAACCCTTAGCTTACCTAGTGTTGAGGTTGTGGTTACTTGCGGTGATGAGATAGCTGGCGTTAGATTATCAGACTCGGGTGAGGTGTTGTGGAGATTTGTCAATTCACGCTCGAGGTCCCATTTTTTTGTCACAACATCGATGAGACACCGTTCGATCTCATTCTGTAAGGTTTCTAGATCCTCGGCATTCACATTGTCAGGAGGTTTTTGCAAGATGGAAAACATCCTGGTGCCTAGAAGGCTAAATTCCAACTTTTCTAATGCAACATTGGGCGATTTGATTGGGTTAAATGAGTCCTTCAGAGGATCGAAGTGGATCCTGATCATGAACTATGGTGCGATAATAGTAAAGTTGATTACAAATGGCAATAATTTTTGGATCGATTCTCTGAACCCGTTATTAAGAATATTATGAACTGTATGAGGTTAGTAGAGTATTGTAGTATTTTCAATCTCTGGTGACCATCGATGTTGCCTCTAGTAGAGGCTCTATTTTGATTTAACCAAAATTATCCAAATCTGCAGTTAACAAGCTGAGCATAATAACTGCCAAAATAGTCAGCCGCAGTTTATGACGGTGGCGCAATACTCATGCGCCGAGTTCTTCAAGATCGGGCGCTTCGTTTTACCGTGAGATTCATTCTCGGTGAACAAACTGCCGTCTTCAGCTCGTCTCATGGTCTCTCGAATCACCCAAATCGAGCCACCCACGATTAGAGCAAACAGATTTGAGGAAACGAGGATCCGCTGTCATGCTCATGGAGGCTTTGCTCCATCGACGGTTCTGCGAGGTTTTTTCCCATAGGACGTGTCGCTAGCGGTATTGGTCTCTGAGATAACAGTAGACGAGCCTACACTATGTCCGAGTAAAGTCTCGCAGTTATCTCCAAGGGTGAACTATCCTCCTTGAATCAAGATGATGCTACAAACACTCAGAACCCTCCCCAACCTACGTAAACGGGGTAGATGGCTAGAACGTGGGCTCAGGTTTTGTCCGGACGATGATTGAGGGATGGGCCTTGAGCTGAGTATGATTGTTCACTACCTTGTCTCTAACTCTGCACTGTCGGGAGTCCACACTCGCCAACTTATCCTTCTTGCCTCAAGGCGCTGTTCACCGGCCATATCATGGATCTTGTCCATCACGAGCGAGTCATCGCGCAGTCGAGCCCTCCAGAGAAATGGGCGCGCAATCTGGTCTCTCGCTTGTGGCTGTGAGCCGCACTCATACGTAAAATTTGCCCATCGAAACTCGTTCTGCGTAAGACCTCCGGGCGACCATGAAGCAGCCGCGTACATAGCTCTTGCACGTACTCAGTTTATATCATGGTTTCTTTGGATTTGTATCAGCAACATCAATTTCGGAAAGCGGACTCGGCTCACAATAACATGATAAATCAACTATAATCGACCGACATAGTGCTCAGGTAGCAACAATCTTCAACAGTGTTGCAATCCAATCTATTTTAGATTCGAAATGTCTAAACTTATGTCTGATAGCTTATTGTTTTGTTGGATGAGGAATGAGACTGTGAAATTTATCGCTATTGTTAATTTTGTTAGGTAGTTAAATTTGATTTGTGAGCTTTGTCCTCAAATAAACCGAGAGCGGATGCATCAACTTTCAGAATTTCACTAGAACAAGTCAAAGTTCGTGAATTTCCAAGACTCAATTTGTTATGGCTATAGCTATTTCGTATTCAAGGTAACCTATTATGTTGACTGGAACAAACATCAAACTGTATTATGAATTTTCTTAAGAAGAAATTGAAACCATTCACATCAGGTCTAACATCAGTCGCAAGCAACGTTACATCTAACTCGAATCTCAATTTCAAGAACGTCAAAGCCGAAAAAGACTTGGAGGACGATCTCTATGATGAGTATGTTGTCGAAGCTCCGCCTCATCCCTCTGAGCTGCTGGCACTTGGTGTTGATCCTAACGAAATAGATCCGAACGATCCAGAAAAATTGAAGGAATTGTATAGGAAAGCAAAAGAGGAAGGCAAAGACAAGGTGACAAACAGTACATTACTGGCTCGACAGAGACAAAAAGAAGAGATTGAAAAGAAGAAAAAGACAGCAGAGGAATGGAAGTTTTTTGATTCCATAACTGCACGTGTTGAACAAGTTGTCAAAGATTCTCAGAAGACATTAGAAAATCTGAAAGAATCCAGTGCAGTCGATAAGTTGACTCAACCTGATTATGAGCTGATATTATCTGCTGACGAAGTATTCAAGTCATCTGCGACTGTTAAACGGGAGAAGAGTGCCGACAATTGGATCGATTTTGGCGATGAGAGTAGTCCAACTAAGGATATCAAGGCTAACTCTTCCAGAGAGAATGTAACAGCCTCTCCGCATAACGACGAATTTGCTTGTCCAGTCCCTAGCAATACGAGCACAGCAAACAATACTACTGAGAGTCAAAACTTCATTGTAGAAGAGTTTCTAGAAGATTTCGGTATTGACTTGAGGCCTCCGGATCAGCGGAAGAGCCCGTTTAAACAAAAAACGGAAAATCCTGAAAGCATAGCCCCAGCAATCAAGACTGGATCCGAACCTTTTGATCTCAAGAAAACGGCCCGTGCAAGGCCCAGACCTTACTCGACCAAAGCACTAGACTCAACGCGCGAGCTCAACGAGGTTCAACTGGACCCTTTCGATACATCTTTCGTTAACATAGAGGCAGCTCAATCAGAGTCGAAAGCTAAAATCGAGTTAGACACCATTCCAGTTAGCGGTCCTGCCGCAATATTCGATCCGTTTGATACCTCTCACGTCAATCTTTAGTTTTATTGTAAGCAGGATGAATCGGCACCAGAGTAACCCTTTTTTAGCTGGTTGGGAGGAGAGCGATAGTGCCAACTCACAAATCGCAACTGTAAACAACACTAGCGTAACTCCCTTCGACGAAAATTCGATCTCAAACTCAGAACAATCGGGAGAGTTCACCTCAAGAAGATACAGTAGCAGCAATGCTGAAGTATCTGGGAACCCTTTTGGTGCCCAGCGTTCAGCAGATCGTCGTCTATATCATAGAAATATGAGTTCTTTTGAAGCAGCATCTCTAACGTTGGAGCAACATCAACAGATGCAGGACAATGCCACATCAAATCTAAGTAAAGGTCAGACAGAACTTATCGCTAAAATGACCGCTGATTTCCAGTCAGCAATTGAAACGAACGACAAGGAGTTCGCATTCAATGCGGAAGGCCTACAGGATGGGGTCGACATGAATACTTTCGATCCATTCGAAACGATCGTTGATGATGACATTTCACTGCAATCACCTGCTATTCAAAACCGGACTGAGCAGACAGGAAAGTTTGTCCTGCCCGTGCGCAAAAACTCTGAATTAAGCCCCGCAGAAATCGTGCCCGACAACCCACCAGATCTAGATGACACAAGCAACGATAGAAAATCGACGAAAAATGTTCATGACTCCATTGATGACGATGAAGAGGACCTTGTATCGACTCCAGTGCGAAACATCAAAGCTCCCCCCTTGAATAAGTTGAGCTTTGATCACAACGATGGCGCATCAGATGAGCGAGTCGACGAATTGACCGACAAATTGAAGCGGTTTAATTCGAAAGAACCTGTGAATGGCAACCGTCAATCCTCTGAATCAAAGGACTTCGATAGTGCTAACTCGATCGAGAAGGCATCGCTTTTTGCTTCTCTTCTTGCAACAGCTGAGTCGAGTGGTCAACCAAGTAACTCTAGCAATCTCAACCCATCAGAATGTTTCAACTCCGACGAGGAAAATTTAGATCACAAACCCGAGGGTGCCTCTCACGTCATCAAAGGAGGGCAGTCAATGAACAGCGGAAACTTGGATAGGCCTGTTGGATTCTTCGACCCGTTTGAGACGGTCATAGACAAGGATGCCCTCACCTCATTAATGAACGATAGTCAACCGCCTAGCCAGAACACAATCGAAGATGTTCGAGAAAGTTACACAGAGACTGCTGCCGCAGCATCAGTTACACTAAGCAAATGCGACGTCGATGAAGGTGGTATCGAAACCCCATGCCCCGTTGATGATTATAACGACTTCCGCTCTGAATCTAGTCGCGTAGTAGAATCTGTTTCGATTGAGACCGTCGTTGAGCATTCATCAAAGCAACCGAATTCTCAGGAGGTTGATACGGCTGAAACCTCCACGATGGCTGAGCCGACTTCAGCGGACCATGGTAACCCAAAACAGAGCGGTGGCTCTGATGCGATTCCATGTTCTACATTGCCCGTTAACTCGCTAGCGAGACCTACCGCTGCTAAAAAATCAGCTAAACCAAAGAAAAAATCGTCGTTTCAAGAGGATTCATCTGACGATAGTGATGAAGATGATCGTATACAAATTGTAATCAAGGCTCGTAATCCTGGTTTAGAACAGGGCACTGCAGCACCTGCACTTGTCCCACTTCTTCCACCACCACCATCAAAACACTCGATGAAACAGGCTCGGGAGAGGGGTCATGTCGACGACATGCCAAGTCCTGTAATGAATTACAGAGCCAAACGGGAAAAGAAAAGCCACGATCACGGGCTGAACAAAAAGGATGGATTTGAAGAAAGCGAGTCAGAATCTGATGAAGTTCTCGATCGGAAAGGTACTTGTGAGGTTGTAACAGAAACTTTTACTAAAACTGAAGAATCCGATCAAAATGATGAAGATAATGAGAAATTAGATGACGGTGGCCAGTTTGTTATTCCTATGACCCATTCCGACGATGAGGGCGACTATAATAAACCTGACACGCCTCTCTATGATGAAGACACCTCTTATGTTCTCGAAGAATATCCCACCAAATATGAAGGCCCTGGCTGGGATATGATGCTGAGATATCCTCCGAAGAAAAAGCTTACGAGCAATCGATTCTGGAAGAGAATTTTTGTCAAGCTGGCACAGGTTCCGGTTGCACTAGATGCGAAATCAGCCAAGCAAAGTCAAGAGACTACAGAGCCTCAACAGTTTTGTATAGCTTTGCAGATTTATGACAAACCTGACGACAAGAAACCAATGCAAGAGATTCCAATTCAAGCGACCTACACTGTATCTGAAATCAGTAGCCAGCAATTTGACCAATTTGGCAAGATTTTCACCATCAAGCTACAATATATTTTTTACAAGGAACGTGTTGGAGTTCGACAAGGCCAATTAGCGAGGTTTATGCACTCGGGGCACATAGGCTCAAGCACAACAAGTGGTGGACATGGTGTTGATCCGATTAGTATTGGTAGCATAAAACGCATGGGGGCACCAATAGAACACTCACCCCAAATATCCCAAATCATAAAGCTAGGTTGCACAAGTTACAACGACATTAAGGTATTTAAAACCTGTCTCGAGGATCACTTATTCAAGATGCCCATACATAGAGATAGAGCTTTGTCCACTTATAGAACTGAAGAAGTACAAATGGCCGTGCGCGATGAGACTTATATTGAACTGAATCAAGTTGGAACCATCGTTAAGCAACTCGCTCGAGTACGTCTGTTCTTTCTTTCATTTTTGAATGGTATGCCAACTGTAGAAGTTGGTATAAATGATATCCATCGCCAGGGTAGGGAGGTGGTAGGAAGGATGGATATACTGCCTGTTGTTACAGAGGAATGGATCAGGCTAGAGGCGTGGGAATTGAATTCCACAGCGGAAAAGGAAGCTTTTGAGAATCCTGATTCCCGAATCATCAAATTGATTCCTCCCGATGCAACTTTCTTTGAGCTTATGCGTTTCCGTATACGTCCCCCAAGGAATCGTGAGTTGCCTTTACAGATAAGCGCCAACATGTCGGTAACGAGAACAAAAGTCAGCATTAATTGTGAAGTCATGGTCCCTGGTTGCGTCAGCCGTAAACATGGTCAGATTCCTTGCGAAGGCATTGCCATCAGAGTTCATATACCTGAGTGTTGGATCTACTTTTTCCGTGAGGAAAAGCATTTTAGAATGGGCTCAAAGAAGTCTGTTAATCGTAGGCCTGGCAAAGTCAAAGGCATTGAAAGGTTCCTAGGTGGTGGTGGACTGCAGGATATAAACGATGAGTCTAGCTTGATTGAGGTAACATCTGGCCAGGCAAAGTACGAGCATCATCATCATTCGATCGTTTGGAGAGCCACTAGATGGCCCAAAGAGAGCCAGTCGGCGTACGTACAAAACACTATGAAGATTAGACTTCCTCTAACGGCTTACGACCAAATGCCAGATAGCTTATATGAATATGTTCACGTAGAATACTCTATGCCCGCGACCACAGTTTCGCACACAACGCTAAGATCGATCTCAGTGAACCCATGCGAAGACGAACCTCCAGAAAAGTACGTCAAGTATTCAGCGAAGTATGAGTACAAGGTTAAGATGCGCTTGTCAGTAAATCTCGGCTCCAAACCAGGTGAGTCGCAGCCTGAAGCATCGCCGATTGTCATAATGAAGCAGCCGGATCTGCAAGGGGATTTACAACCCGAAAAAGAGAACGACGACAGTAGCGATGATGATAGCGAGACTTAAAAATTGTCTGGCTCAAAAGTCAAGATGAGTCATGGTTCCGTGGTCAATCATGATCTCAGTCCCTCATCCGATCTTGGTACAAGTTCTCGAGGACGGTTTGTTTTGTATTGGTTCAAAAATGGATGATAAGCAATTATGAAATTGGCACACCAACGATTGATTGTGAGACATAGTCAAGTTTCTCCAGCTCTATAGTATATATTTTCAGTTTTTTTGGTAGAATATTATATCCTACGCCGTCAAGCCATACGTTTTTGCCGCCTTACAGGTTGCAGTCAAGGGGAAGTCTCTCAACCCAGTTACTCTTGTAAACATATTACCTTTGAATTTCTGTGCATTACCCTAACTTATAAACATGTCGCGATGGTAGCAAAAGAGAAAAAGAGAGGGAGAGAGAGATTCACAACCTAGGCGGTAAAATTGCAATAAATCTAATACCATCTCCGAGACAAGTTTTTTGAATGGTTCCTGGTGGGTATTCTCGAAAAAGCTGCGAGCAAATATCCTGTTTGAGCCGAGTAATTTTTCAGAAATTTCATGCGAAGCTCCTCAAAATCACGCAGACTCTCTCCTTGCAGATTGTGATACTATCGCTAGTAAGATCAACAGTTTTAGTTAGTTAGCGCGCTTCGTGTGAGTCAGCCAATGAGACTTTCAAAGCTTCTATTGGTATTTGACAGCAAGGGGGAAGGATGTTAGCAGGCGGAGTCGTTGTTTAACGTGTGATTTGAATAGGATTGGTTATAGGATTTAGCAGAGCTCAGACTAGCAAGCATTCTATTAACCTGGTTCCAACTCGAGGTCTTCGCGAAACCAAAGGCCTTTCTGACGGCTGGCGCGCTGGTTTCCAAGAATTTAGGCCGCTCGCATGGAATCTGGTTTAGTTTCGAGAGGGCTAGACAGTGTGGCCAACCGAATGAGAAGAGGGTGGTTAAATTTGGCTTGGTAGGCGCAAAAATAGCCATGATTGAACTTGCTCAGGTCCAGACTCGAGGGATGGAGCAAGGAGGCGGCGAATCGTCCCCTCATGAAAGTTTGTGGCTCGGCCGTTGTGTGCGTGAGTCAGCTTGCCGCCACCACCAATTCGGTTGTTGTTGTTGTTGTTGCTGCTGCCGCTACCACTGCTGCTTCATGTTATGCCCCTGGAACACATGGAAGGGGTGTTATTGCTCAAATACAAGTCCTCCGCTCTCTTGCCGGGAACAGAACAGCTTTTCGTCCTTATTATTACCGTTCCTCGTATACCTGTTTTCTTCTGCCCTCCAACCGCTGCCACTATACTCTTCTTCACTCAAACTCGGCAATTAAGTGGAAAGGCCCAGCCAACCTTAACCATCCAACGATGTATTCCCTGTACGATAGTGCCATCGAAGCAGAGTGGTAACTCGTCTGAACCAGACTGCTGGGAGAACGAGCGAGAGAGTCCCCTACTGTGCCGTTATCAGTTCGGCTAGCAACACTAAAGTCCTGGCCAACAAAGAGAAGGTGGAAGATCCCTCCTCAACCTTAATCACTATCATCGACAGAGGGCAAAGGATTGAGATCAACGAGGGGGGCGTTCGGCTGCCTTCTCTGCTGCTGTTGCTTTGTAACGGTTTGCTGGTTTGCAGAGATAAGCAGGCGGGCTATGACGGAGTTCTTCTCGTAGACGCACTCATTCAACTCCAAAAGGAAAGTTAACCTCAATTGAAACCCCTGGAGTTACGTTCACTGGAAGGTCCAGTGCTCGGACTGGTTAGACATTGAAAAGAACTCTCCCTTTACCTTTCGCTCCCTCTCTCTTGCTAGCGCTTGCTATTCGTCACCACTCCCTCCCATCGTCCTGCCTTCCACCTCGCTTGCTATCTCTCTACTCAGTTCGGAGGCTTTGCACCCGGGCGATCCTTAACCAAACGGTCTGAGCGTATTCACTTTTACACACTCCTATCTCGTCCTGGAACCGGTGAGCGCATAACTCTCGAAGCTAGACGGTGTTTGAGTGGGAGGAGCGAAAGTTTTTCTCAAGTTCTCGAACACTCGCAATTACGTCAACGCAGTCGAGGACAGGCCAAACCAAAGTGAAAATACAAGTTGATACTGCCTCCTACAATCACAACAAGTTTGAATCAAGCTTGGCTACCGTTTGCCACAGAAACCTAGAACGCAATGTGTTAAAGTCACACGAACTTATGAAGTTATCGTCCAGATCTTAAAGTTGACCCTAATAGATAGGTTACATACACACTAGAACACAATCTTCCATGTATATTAGCCAACCTGGTGAGCCGGCAAAGAGCCACAACCCCCGCGAGCTTCCAACATAGCCTGCGGTTTCAGTTAAAGTTGGAACTCACAGCCAGACGCTTCCCCTCGACAATCAGACAGTCGCACGGAGTTGAAATTCGCAAAGTTCATTCAGCTATTTGGCAGATCGAAAGAGAGAACCGCATCAGTGGTAATTCAAACAAATATCCCTCGCTCAATTTGGTTAGACATGATCTGAAGTTGAATTATTCACCTACTGCACGGTCGCTCACGAGTAACCTAGGATACTCTGACCTTTTTTTAACTCAACCACCAAACTCGCTGCTCTCGATCGACCTTTCGTAACAAGACACCTGTTGAGAATCAAATTCCAAGCCTGAACCATCCAATGAACAATTCAGTCGTCTCCAGAACTATCGAGTGAAAGTGGTAACGTACGAATCAACACTGAAGTCTGTATTGGACGCTATTGTGACTTTACTGAACAAGACAAAGCAGCGGCGGCGGCATCAATAGCAGGTTAACAAACCTTAGTTTTCAGGCAAACATAACATCCAAAATAAATCACCATTTATCATCAAATATGTCCAACAATTGCAGTGACAATGACGCTGTTGAATGCGTCGGTGAGAAATCATCAAAACGGAACATCGGTATCTTGTCAGTCGCAGCGTACTTCCCGAAAACCTATGTTAGTCAAGAGGATCTGGAAGTCTATGATAAAGTCGATTCAGGTAAATACACAAAAGGATTGATGCAAGATAAGATGGGCTTTTGCACTGACTTGGAGGACATCAATTCAATCGCCCTCACGGTAACTAAGAGGTTGATAGATGAATCTGGAGTGTCACTCACTGACATTGGCTATCTTGAGGTTGGAACGGAAACCATACTCGATAAGTCCAAGTCTGTGAAGACAGTTCTTATGGACTTATTCGAATCTAATGGCAACACGGATATTGAGGGGGTAGATACAACAAACGCCTGTTATGGCGGCACTGCCGCGTTGTTTCATGCCATCGATCACTGTTCGACGCCCTATTGGGATGGAAGGTACGCCATAGTTGTCACTGCCGACATCGCTGTCTACGACAAGGGTAACGCACGTCCGACGGGCGGATGTGGAGCCATAGCCATGTTAATTGGACCCGATGCACCCTTAGTATTCGATACGTTCCGTGCAACACACATGACACACACCTACGACTTTTACAAGCCCGACCCTTCGTCAGAGTATCCGACTGTCGACGGCAAATTATCTTTGAAGGCATACGTTTCTGCCGTTGATAGGTGTTATCAAACTTATCGTAGAAAATATTTACTCAATCACTCCGACAAAGATTGCGACAAATTATCGTTGATGGAAGAATTTGACGGTATTCTATTCCATTCTCCATACTGCAAGCTTGTACGCAAGGCATTTGCTCGATTGCTATTCAACGAGTACAATGTAATTGTTAACTCAAACCCAAGCATCCAGGGTGAGGAATCTTTTAAACTTTTTCAGCAGATACCGAATACGCAACTAGATATGAATTATGATAGCTGGATGAAACCAATCGGGGAGACTTCACTCGAAAAGATCGCGATTCAAGCTAGCGAGAGGCTATATCGGGACAAGACTTCTGAGAGCTTATACTTGTCTAATCAAGTAGGTAACATGTATACGGCATCGCTATACTCCTGTCTTGTCGCTTATCTTACTGGCAAGCCTGTTGAAAAGTTGACCAACAAGCGAATATTATTTTTCTCCTATGGATCTGGTTCGGCAGCATCCATGTTCTCAGCTAGCTTAACTTCTGATGTTCAAGCCATCAAAAAACTTCTGCTCAGTATTGAGGATGTACGTGCAAGATTGACTGACCGTATCAAGGTTACGCCAGAAGAGTTTACCGCTCATTTGGAGCACAGAAAACGGACTTTCAGTTTGCCAAACAGGTTTCCAACTGGACAACCGACTGAGGCTGACTCGAACGAAGTTCGTGCAGTTACTCTTGAAACTTATCTTTACCCTGGGACTTATTATCTGACCTCAGTCGATGGCATGTTTCGCAGAAAATATTCGAAATTTGAGATTGTCGCAGAAAACAACAACAACAATGACGCAAATTGCGTATTGTCCAAGAATCATGGCCGCTTGAGTACGATTTCAGGTGATGAAAGTCAGCAGAACGAAGTTACAGCAATCTAATCTCTAGCATAGACCAGGCTCGTGTCATTACTAATGGTCACTAGTTGAGCAACGAAGCCTTAGCTGCTCAGACTCGATGTACTCTCATAATTGTCGCTAAAAACGCTGAATTGTTACTGTTAAAGCATAATCTTAATCAAACCCTCTTAGAATAAGCAAATTGAAAATAAACTAGCAGCATCCCTACTGCATGAGTTTCTGACCAAGAAGCGTTTCCTGGTTGATCTAAATGTCTGACTGGGACGTGCATTGGGAGCTCTACGATTGGGTCTAAACAAATCTCTCCTCGATAACTGCACTGGTTATTAATGATAAACGAGAGTTTGTATTCCTCCTAGACTCTAATCTAATGACGCATTGACCAATGTACTCAAATTCATATCATTTGCGTGAAAGAGAACTTAATTGCTCAGAGATAGCATCCGCTTTGAAGCTTTATTACGAAGTTCGTTTTTCTGAATATGATCATCGATATAAATAACTGATCTAAATTTACATCCGAAGACTCTGATTGAGCTATAAATAGTGCAAATGACGTGACACAAAATTTTCGTTGCTTGACACTTTTCTCTCCCGAAGCTTATCCGGCCCCGACAACCTCAAAATCTCGATCAAAACTAGCAAATCCATTAATTCTCAAGTTAACAGTGAAAGGTCAGACGAAATCATACAGGCATGATGATTCCGATCCTAGTACTAGTTATGTCCCTTCTATCGGGATTTGCTTCCGGGCAGCCAATAGACGCGACTGAAAGTTTGCAGAAACTGTGCAAAAATGAGCCTGTGAAAATGACGAAACTTTCGGAGGCTGAACCGATATTAGGCTATATATTCAATGTGCCTGGTTGCTCTCCAGAAGTTCAGAAGATCATGAATGAGATGAGTCTCATTATTCATAAATTCGACGATGAAGAAATTTGCTCGACCACAAAAGTCGACCAGATAAGGGACTTCCATTCGAAATATATTCTTTCTTCCGCCAAGTCGCAGAACGACATAACTTTGCCGAAACCAGTGGTGGACTTCTTTATGGGATTTTGTTTCAAGCTAAACAGTATTTGTAAGAAAAATATGATCAACTTTCTCATTGAGGACAGTGTCAAATTGCTGAAACAGGAGGATTTTGACCTGATGGACACTTGGACGAGGAATGGAGACAGCGTTCTCAATAGTATTGCCGGCGACCCAAGCGACTATGATGATATACTTCTAGCAAGCGAACTTGGTCGCCTATCCTCATCATTGGAAATAACAGGTGAAAAACTGTTTATCCAAACGAAGACGAGTGATATGATCAAGAAAATCAAGCGATATTGCACGCGGAGATTCAGGCCAATTTACGAGCAATTGATCCTTCCCGTGGTGCTCTTGTCAGACATTGGCTATAACTATCAGGGAGAGGATCTAGAACGTGAGATTTCAGAAATGAAGACCAACAAGGACATACACAAGTGGTATAAGATTGTGTTCTTGTGTGAATCTTTGAAGGACATTGAAATTTACGAAGATCTTGACGATAGAGACAGGACTGACGGGGTTGACAAGCAACTTATCCGGATATTGACAGCTGATGAAGTTAAAGAATTCAAAGATCAAAATCGCTACTATGAAGAGGTTGAAGGCCCTGAGGATTGGTCAGTTGATCAGATCTTCTATTCCCCGTACAAGAATTTAAAGGTAGATGATGAAATATTGGACGCCAATATCAAGAAATTAGTCAGAAGTTTCGATCTCAGACGGAGCGAATCCGATAGAGTACGATCCAAATTGATTCGAAAGTTGGGCAAGTACATCAAAGAGAAGCTCGTGAGTGGAAAGATCAAGATCGTGGGCTCAATATTTGGAGCCAAGACCAAGCCAAATGAAGCTACTTCCGCTAACCCAAAGGAAGACATCATCAAGGCAGTCGACGATTATGTTGCTGAATCAGACAACCGTGACGATCGTCCTGTTGCCGGTATTGCAACAGGTTATGTAAAGCGCGTATATTATAACGGTCTCCACAATTACTCTCCACGTGGATTAGGCGGTCAGCTTGCCAGAAGGAGGAAAGAGAAAGAATGGAACGTGAGCAAAATCTTCTGGTACTCCGCTTGCGTGGTTCTGTTCTTTACTGGTTTGTCATTCCTCGGTCTGGTGGGTTGATAGTGTCCGGTTCAGTATGGCCTGTCTGAGTTTTGCACGGAGAGTTGCATGAATTTTTGATATCAGTTTGTGCCCAATTTCGATAGACAAACTAGTGATATGTTCAAGCCAGTGTGATAAGAGTTGCAATTAGCCTTTGCATTTTATGTATCTAAGAGCATAAGATACAGATTCTGACCAATATTGCCGGTTGGTAGATCAACTAAACATCAGTCGAGGCTTGACTACTCGAGCCATCACTGTGCTTCGGAATCTATTCACCTGGGCTTCCTCCATTCCCTTCTTTGTACCACGTGTGCACATACCAATTTTAGTCTCCTCATGATAAGAAAATCCACGAATTTAGAGCAATTTAAGCATCTGAATCGAAAATTGAGGGCCTCTGATGTTCCGAGAGTCTTGGTGCAAACAGCTCTATTCGCCAGAATGACAAAATTAGACCTCCCATGGGGTGTTAAATAAGAGAAGCGCCATTTGTCGTACGCGTTGGCTATAATGCCGGTTCTCTGATCTGAATGAGCTGATTTGATTAATAGCCCATTAGATTGGGAGGCCTCATTCTGATGAAGCGAGAGAGTCAGTTCCTCCAGTTGAGAAAATTCTGAGAACTGAACGATTGACTTTTGGCCCGTTTGGGATGGATTTACATACGCTGTATCAGTGGATTGGTTTAGGTGGAAATCGATAAAACAGTGATCAGAACTCACCCCTAATATTGAGGTGATCAGAATGCAAAATTCTCTACCAAGTCTGCGAGGTGACCTTTCTCCATTTGCAGAGGCTCGTAGAGGGATTAATAAACAATATATTTTCAAAAGTTCGATAGTTGGATGAATTGACCACACAACGCGCAGCCTCAAAATGATTCTCTTCGTCCTCCAGAAGTTTGCTACTCATAATCATACACTATATCTTATTCGAGAATCATAATTCTAATTTTCACTCGGACATAATTCATATGAGGCTCCCAGAATTGAACCCCAAACGACCACAACAGGTAAATCACTTCCAGGACTCTAAATGCGAGTGGAGCAAAATGGATTTTTGAACCCATCTATTGTAGTTGAGGGCCTCAGAGCAGATGAGTTATGATTTTACTTAAGCTCATATGAGAGCAAACCTCTCCTCGTTGAGCTGCCTTTCCTGCTCTAAGGGACCAAATTTAATTGAAATTTGGAGGCCGAATGATGACAAGAGTTCAGAGAGTAAATCATCATATAGGATCTGTTGGGCAAATGTTAGTGCAAATTTCACAGTTAATGCTGCGCGAACCCCCGGCCCCTCTCGTTCGCGGCGCGAGAAGACAAACTTAGTGGTACGAAAAATATCCATCAATTACTCTTATCTTTGGTCGCCGATCTCTCGTTACTTGTTCTTGATACTGTCTCTCATATCCAAAGGTAAACCACTTCCTGCTGCCTGAGAGTCCACCGACAAACTTTGGCCCCCAACTTTCTAGGGTGCTGAGCTCGTGCCCGCACTGGCCAACGGTTTTGGCTTTGTCCCGGTCTCTCAACCTCTCTATCACCTGTTTGAAGAAGTCGCGCTCTGTGCCAATTGGATATGGATCCTCAGAGTCCGATTGTTGTATTCTAGCGATGGGCTTTGTTAGTGGTGGTCCCTTATCGCAAGCGAGCAATCATTTGGCCAATTCTCAGCCCAACACACGAGGGGATTCTGTTCTCGCTACCATAATCTCCCCTCAGGACCCTACAAAAGATGTGTCACTTAAAATAAAGAACCAAGCACCAGTCCGAGAACCCAAGAACAGATACATGGAAAACCTGAAAGCAGACACTAGCCAGCCAAGTCCTCGGTCAGCTTTTAGAGGCTTTCTTCCCTGATATTCGCATAAGAGATCTGCCGCTAATTTTAAGCCATGATGTTGATTTGATTGAAAGCGTGCAGATCGTTGGTTGGAACAAATCAGTTTTGTTCGAGTTTTCTTCAAAAAAAAACCATTGTCTGAGAGAAAATCTCGAGAACTCTCAATTTCATGTCACTCAATTCCATCTACCTGGCGCTCGTTTTTATGAAAATTTAAAATTTTTTAATTCAATCACAGAGGAGACGAGAACAGCGAGGAAGGAAGCCAAGGGTCTGTTGTGGTGAAGTCGAATTTGTTCTGGGATATCAATTTTCAAACGAAAAAGGTGGAATAGGAGGGAAAAACTTTCACTTCTCTGCACACGACTTAAAAGATCTAAAATTTTGTGGTAATGAACTTGAACTAGCCAGCAATCGCTGGTTCTTGGTTTAGATACTGCTAAAGTGAACTTGGGATTACCTGTAGTTCACCTTGTCCACTCGGCCCAAAAATGGAATGGGCAAAGATGAAACAAAAAACCTTCCTATGTTGCTCCTGAAAAGCTGCCAATGACGCCGCCAAGCAGCTAACAGGCAGTTATATCCTGCATCAGGTGGCCAAAATAGCCTCGGTGGTTAGTGCGCAAACCACCGTCTGTCGGTGAGGGATGGAAATGATTTGCATGATATATGATAGTGCGAGCTGAGAGTTCACCTGTCAAGCGTTTGGAGAGTTTCTTTCATTTCCTCCATCTTACATGGTAGTGGCAATGGCTGCGTTTGTAGTATTTGCGTTGGATTGCAACCTGTTGAGTCAGCTTAAGCAGCAGTAGCGGCAATGCACTCTAGCAAGCAGCCAATGCACTCTCGTGCGATGAGCTGCATCCATACCATGAAACCAATGGAACACAAAGGTATCCTTAAGGGGGAGGAGGGCAAACCAATCAATTGATTTGAAAAACAGCAAACGTACGGACGATCAGTGAACGTTCTAACACCAACGAATGGTCAATCGTACACGAGGTAGTGCACTTTAGTTAGTAACGTTGAAGGACAAGAGGAGAGGTTTTAGATAATTGATCTGATTGGAATTCTTCCGCATCCAAACCGCAACCAAGCTCGTTCTCGCTGTTTAATATTTCAAAACATCTACCTGGAATGTTAATCAAGGCCAGAATTTCTGCGGCCGAGTTACGATTCGCGTTTCCCCCCGACGCAAGCGGCAGCTCTTGCGGCTAAACTGGAACAGTCAGCTAGCCGACTGGCCAACTGGTTAGTCAGCTCCAAACTCCAATCAACTAGCCTCACTATACGAGGAATCGATGCTGTTGTTTCGGCTGCCATCGGATAAGCTTCCGTGGATATTCCAGTCCTGAGCGTTCAATGAACGAACAAGCCAGGACAGGTGAATGGTTTGACGAGCGATTGAACCATTTTCGCATGCGAACTGCTTATGGGATACGCTCGCCGCCACAGCAGCCAATACACCGGCGAACTCGATGAAGCACCAGGTAAATGGGCAAAATTTGAGCCGAGAATTCCCCTCCACCAAAGTGGAATCTCAAAATAGGAAGCAAGTTTGTAATTTGTGCGCCTTCATTATTCAATCGACTGCAGCTTTGTTGTGCCCTTCTGTTGAATCTATAAAACGCTTGGTCATCCAGTAGATAGATAAAAATCCAGAGAGCTTAAAATGAGCAAGCAAACGAGCTAGCGAGTTTCTCTGACTCTTGAGAAGAGAGCTAGCGAAACTGGCGCGGCGAATAGATAGAAAGGGGAGCCGCAGAAGTCTACGGCAATCGCGTGAATCGGGCTAGCCATTGAAAGATCGATTATTATTATTGTTATTATCACTATTATAAGCCGGCGAGTTGGAGGGTTAGGGAGCAGTTTTACGGGAGGCTGGACGAGGGCCGTGCTCCCGTGAATGAGTTTTGAGGCTCTGATGGGCTGTAGAAATCGATTGAGCTGATCGGCGGCTTAAAACAGGTAGAGGTCGCAAAGAGCGGGCATCGTCGGCCACCAAAGGCATCACTGCCTTACAGTTGACTCCAATGGACTCCATTGCAATCTGATTCATTGGCCGACGCCATCATTGGAAACGCCAACCACTCTTCTAGATGCATAGAGGGTGGATAGAGAAGCTTATCGAATTAAAAAACAAATCGCCGACACTCTGTAGCTTTTGAGTGGGCATTAGAAAGACCGATGGAAAGCAAGGGCTGACCAAAGGAGTTTGCTGAGTTGGAATTGAGGGAGGGCGAGTGGAGGAATGGTTGGCTCAGCCAACAGACAATGAGCTTAAATACGAATAAACTTCCTGTGGTTGCAAGAATACGAGTTGCGTGATTTGGGCTCGCTTGTCCATCAGGCCAAGCAAGTTGTCGCTCGCTAACAAATTAGAGAGCCGATCAAAAGGCCACTTGCGGCTTTTTCAACCCATTGACTGCCTATCTTGGCGTTCGGAAAGCAATTAGACACTAATCGAATCTCATAAACTAGAGCGCCCGAGGGTGATGGGCGGAAGAGATGGCTCAAGCTGGCCGATATATATTTATATAATTACCTGGAAACTGGTCAGCTCACGGTTCATTCTTATAGGTCGAAGGCACTAATTTGTGGCCAATTTTACGTTGCGTGCTCCAGCTTGCGAGCATGAGCAGGTCTGCGGGTTCGGGGGGCTCTGAGTTGCGCCAGGTTTGTAAGATGACTGGTGGATCAGTGAAAGAGGGGGGGGGGTTGGATCAGGTGGTTCGAAAGAAGCAGCAACTAGCTCGTAAAAATCGCTCGCTAGCTCGCCCACCAAACCAAGCACAAATGGTGCACAAATTTAGTGACGCGATTCCAAGGCGGACACACTAAAAACAACTATGCAACTTGGAGGAATGAGCCTCCGCCATCGTCTCTTGTTTGAGCCGAGGCGTTCAAGCTCAGGTAATAATAATGTGATAATTGTTAAGGCAAAGAGAGTGCTTCCTTTCATTGCGCAACCCAAGCCTCGGCAAGCGGCCGAGCAAATTGTAGTGAACAGTTTTACGGTCGTGTTCAAATCTAATTCAGCTCGTCTTTATTTTATTATCATCTCTCAATCCGAAATACTCTCTCGCTCTTTCTCTCGTTACATCTTTGTTGTGAATTTTGCCGCCACTGATTTGCCACCATCTTCATCCGCTGCAGAGGGAGCTTGTCCAAGATGATCTGGGTCCGAGAACGGGCCTTTCTGGCGCTTTATTTGCCCGGCCTGTCAGCCAGAGGATCATCTATATGCCCAGGTACTCTAATTATATGCCCATTCTCGCCGCCAGTCTAGCCGCTTGAGACACGGACAGTCGTAATTCTGGCTTCCGAGCTTCTTGTGAGGTCCGTGGCGGGTTTGCGAGCGGCAGGAATGCTGCCAGCGCCCCATGAGCCGAGTCAAGCTGCGCGCGGCCCATTAGAGGGCTAGGTAAGGAAAGAGGCAGAGAGAGAGAGAGAGTGGTAACAACTAGAACCAGTCTAATGACAACAACGCCAGTGGTAGCAACAAAACAATTTGTCCTCTAGCGCTTATCGTGGCCGCCAAATCGTAGCGCCAACCAGAGGTCAGCTGACAAGCGGTGACGGACAGCCAGCAGGCCGTCCGTCACTACAACAGGTGAACGGCCACTATTGTCGGCTATCTGGGCCGCATTGTGCTGGGCTGAGGGTTGACTTGTCGTTTGGGAGAACACGATACGGAAGCTGGTTTTGCGCCATTCCATCGGCAAGGCAACAATTTGAATGAGATTGAAATCTCAAACGCCAGCTCGATCTTGTTACAGAAGGGGCTAACGACTCAATCCGATTGATCGGGCGATTGAATCTCCCCTCCTTTCTTGCTTTAAGCCGTTGCCAGTCGGGAGAGTTGAACTAATGGGCACCAAGTGGCCGACAGATCCATCGTGCAGATGTTAGCCGGTTGGTCTGTCCGCCCAATCGAAGTCTCCCCATCCAGCCGCTCATAAGTCACGATAAATTGAACTGAACCTCCGGCGCCCATTGATTGATTGAGCATCCGGCGTTCAGCCAAGCGCGGCCAGTTTGGCCCAGCCAATCGGCCGTGCAACCGATTGTAGTCCTCTGGACTGCCAAAAATTTGCCCCAAAACTAGAGCAACCCATGTGTAGGCTCCAATGAGGCCGCCGTGTTTTGTGGGCGCCCAAGGAGGCGTGCGCGCGCGCTGCGGTTTCGGCGCAACGCAGGGGCCCCAGTGCTGCATGGATCCTCGTTGCAACATGGATCCAACCTTGTCGTCGGATGGGTATTTTTGGGAGCACAATTTAATCCGCTTTATGCTGATCGCTTGACTCTATTAACTCTTCGATTCGACGGAGCGGCTAGATTTGTGAGGCCTCTGGGTGGATAAGCATGTGCATCGCTAGCCCGGCCTCATGAGCCGGATTGTCCGTTGCGTTTGTGCGCTTTCGGTGTTGTTTTTGTTGGTTGGTTTAGTTTTTAGTTTGTTCGCTCGAAACTCTACTCCATTTTAATCCGACAGAGGGCGCAGCTCGGCGCATGCGCGCCCGCCCAGAGAAACAAAAATGCGAGCCACTTAACAGTTTGAGAGGCAGAAATCTGCGCAGACAATCCGCCGCATTTGAGCAAGCCATTCTTTAGCATTCTGATGGGGCGAGCCGATCGGGAGGCAGCCAAAAAGTAGTAAAGTGCCCGTGCGCTTGTGTGTATTCACAGCAAATGTTGAAAAGAGGAAGAGGGACACCAGATTTGGCTTATAGCGAGAGACTTCAGAGCAGAGGATCTTGCAGCGTTTGAAATGTTGGCCCAGAGCCCAAAGCAAGCAGCCCAGCACCAAGCCATGTATGCGCCAGCTCACCAAACTTCGCATCAAGGGCCCCAATCGGGCGAGAGCCAAGCCTTTGCCGAAGCACAGCATCACCGGAGTCAATACTCGGGCCAGCGAGCGCACTACGCAAGTCTACAAACAATCGGCCAGCCAAGCGGCCAAGAGTACGCTAGCGGCCAGCAGCATCTGAATCGGGCCCATCAGGGGTCGCAGGTGCGGATGCAGCCGCAGCAGCAGCAGCAACAGTCGCAATCGCAGATTGGCTATCAGCAGCATGTGTCGCACGACTTCCTCCAGCACTCGAGCCAAGCACAGCAGCAGCCCATGATGAACAACCAGCAACAAGTGAGCCCGTTGCAGCACCAACGCGGGCCGCTGCTCCAAAGCGCGCAACAGTATCACATGCAATCCAGTTTCGTTGACAGCCAGCCAGTGCAGCAAGTCCATGGGCACCTGCAGCAGCCGCCGCAGCAGCAGCAACAACAACAAGCGCCGAGCCAACAGGCGAGCAACATCTCGACAAACCCGCGCGCCTGCAAGCGCCAGCCGCAGGGCCCCTACACCTGTCTCTGGGTGGAGTTGCCGTTGGAGTTGCAGCAACAGCAGCAGGCGCAGTTGGCCGCCGCTCAGGCCGCCGCAGCCGCCCAACAGCAGTACGCGTCGCCCTATACGAGCAGCGGCGCCACCGCCGCCGCCGCCACCCAAGTCCAGCCGGCCGGCTACTTCGGCGCCCCCACCCCGCACCAGCAGGCCGCCTACGGCTACCACCAGCACCACCACTCGCACCAGACCTACCACGCCCACCAGCACCTGCAGCAGCACCAGCAGCACGGACATCCGGCTGACGCGACCTCTGTGGACACGGAGGCGCTTTTGGCCGCGCAGGCGAGACAGCAACTCGAGACGGGCTCGCCCTGTTTGAAAAAGTTTCCCACAATGCAGGAAATTGTCGCCCACATCACCGTAGATCACGTTGGCGGGCCCGAGTGCACCAACCACGCCTGCTTTTGGCAAGAGTGCAGCCGAAATGGGAAGCCCTTCAAGGCAAAATACAAGTTAGTCAACCATATTCGAGTTCACACTGGCGAAAAGCCATTCCCTTGTCCCTTTCAGCACTGCGGCAAAGTGTTTGCCCGAAGCGAGAATCTCAAGATCCACAAGCGAACGCACACAGGTGAGTTAAGGTTGAAGTTTGCTTTAGATTTGCTCTCATTGAGCTTCAGTTGGTTTGAATTCGTGCTCGCACTGTTTGAGTTGCCTCTTATAGGTCGGCACGCCTCCGGCTGCGGCCGATGGTTCACGAGCAGGACGAGACTATGTGCTGAATGCTCGAGGTTTCGCGCTTGTCGTCATCATCGTTGTGCCTGTGTTGCCGCAAATGCAACTGCGACTGCGACTGCTCCCTTCGAACGCCGTTGGCCATTATCGACGTCAACAACAACAAACAAATGTCTGCCCTCCAAGGCGGCCGCCACGCAACCCCAAAACCTTTGGGTATTCTCGGCGCTCGTGGCGTTAGATGATGATTTGGTTCAATCGATCACATCATCGCGGCGATGGCCAACGTTGGCGCAGCCACTGCTGTTGCTGCTTGCGCTGGCTCCAATTGGAAACAAGCAACAACAACCAGATACAGCGAGAATAGGCTCATAGACTAAACTTGCTAGAATGAATGAATGAATGAACCAACCAACGAGAGAATGGCCAACCAGCGACCGGACATCGACGGTTGGTGGTCCCGGCCGCTGATATATCGGCTGGCATTGTGTTGTCGTCTCGATTGTATTGCTTACAGGACTTGTTGTCGTCGTTGTTTCCTCTCTCGCTCGCTCTCAGTTCCTGTCTCTCATTGCGACTAAATGGAAGAATCACACCCGGACGCGCGGAGCCACAATTGGCTGGCAGGCAGTGAATAAAGTCGCTTGACTAAATAACCCTGCACGGGGCAGGTAAATCACTGGCCGCCCGTGCAATATGATGGCGATGTTTTGTTGTCGTTGAAGTCGGAATTGGCGGTCGCACAATGGCAGCAACAACAACAAGCGCCGCAAATGTCAACTTGAGGACACAAATTGCAATCCAAACCGTTTTGCAAACTATTCGATTGGATGTATTTGCCTATCGTTGTTTGGCTCCAGTTGTTGTTGGCGGCGCGTTGTCGAGCTGGCTCCAACTGCTCGCCCGCTTGCTCATCCATTCATTTCGACCATTTATTCAAACAACATCGTTTAGTGGAGCAGAGAGTGAGAGAGCCAACCAAACAACGACGACCACACGAGGCCACACAAGCGCGCGGACCCAAATAGATGAATGGATGGCGAGAGTGAGAAGAAGGGAGCAAAAGCGACAAAAGGTAGCCCGGAGTCACGAGCGCTTTAAATGGGCCATAGACAATGCGATTCCTATTCTAATGAGCCAGCCAGCCAGCCAGCCAGTTTGCGCGCGCTTAACAAGGGGCCTCTGGGTTGCAAACTTTAGCGCGCCACTTCTGTCTTCTGCGGGCCTCCCAATCACATCATTCATTTTGCCAGCTTGAGCCTCGGAGGCCGAGCATCGCTGCGGATGCCTAGCGGCGGAAGTGTTTCATTTTTCAACACAATCGCGCGCTGCAAGCTCATCACGAGCGCTCCTCCCCCTCGCGCGCGCGCGCGCTCATTGATATTCAAAATGGAGAGAGAGAGAGAGATAGGCCGAGTGTTTGCGTTCACACGGCGCAGACAATCTATAGTTGGCCAACCGGGGCCATGCAAGTGGCCGCCGCTGCCGATCAGCTGGTGGTCTCATTGTGGCGGATTGGCGGCGAGCGCTTGCGTGGTGGACAAGCGAGGCTTTGTTGGGCGCTTGCAAGAGGCGACGAGGGCAGGTGAGCGGCGGGGCTGGCGGGCAGTGGGCCATTGTGTTAGCGTGTTAATCAAGGCCCCATCATCAATCAGCGCCGGCCAGCGGCGGCGCAAGCGGAGGGGCCAGTGAACGCGCGCGCGCGCAGGCGCCCAGTTCAGTGCGCGCTCCGCAGCGGCTCGCTCGGGCGCGCCAGCGCGCGCGCACCAATTGACGCGTTAAATTCACTTGGGCGCGCGCAGGCGGCCGCCGTCACATTCACACGCCAGCAAAAATGAGCGCACGCAAGTGAATTGTGGCCTCCATGTGAGAAAATATGACAAATTAATTCAATTAGATCGGCCGCTAACGCGCACTGAGCCGACCACTCGGCCACCGCAGCCCACGGGCCCCAAAACAGCGCTCCAAAACAGTCTGTCCGCCGGCACAAACAAACCGCAAATTGATTTTAGCCGCTCCAACAAGCACAAGCGGCCCTCCGGTCAGCGAGCGCCAGTAGGGCCACCGAGAGGCAGTGGAGCGTTTTGTGAACTGGCTTGCGCAATGGCCCATATGTGTTTGACTCGCGCTCGGGCCCCGGAAGTGGCTAACTGGCTGTTCGGCGGGCGGGTTGGCGAGCGGCGGCGCGAGGGGGCCGCCGAGTGTCCATTAGCGGCCGGCGCCATTAGGATTTGGCGGACGGGCGGCGGCCGCTGCAGGCGCCTATAGGAGGCCGGTGGCAAGATTATCTCCATCCGGCGGCTGGATGACGTTTGAGCGGCCTTCTTCTTGTCGGCGCCAAATCTCGCTCGACGGAGCCGAGTTTGCGAGAAATCTCGCCCGCGAGTGAGTCACTTCACTGGCGGCGCACTCCCTTCGGCCGGCAGCTGCGCGCTCGAGCCGCACAGAGCGGGCCGATCTTTGGCGCTGACGCAACGGCGACGGAAGTTCACTTAACACCAGAGCGCGTCGCCTCTATATGGCGCCCGATTCATTATTTGTGCCGGCGAGCTGGCGAGTGTTGCGCGCGGGCCGCTTTGCTGGCGGCCAATCGTGGGCAAAGCGTTGCGCGCGCGCCGCAGACAAAATTGCAAATTAATTCACTATGTTGCCTTTGCCCTTGCCTTTGCCGCGGCAACTGCTGCCGTGTGCGCGAAGGCACTTGCGCTCGCGGCCATTTATTCTCGTCGGCGCCAGCTCCTTTATAGAAGGTTGTGCGCCAAAACTCGCCCAACTCGCGCCTCTAAATTGAGCGTGTTTTATAAACAATAAAGCGGCCGCTCGCTCGCTCGCGCTAGCAACTTCAAAATCACACCAGCCGAGTGGGTCGCGCACATCAATTGCGCCAACCAATTCATTGCTTGGCCGCCGCCGTCGAGCAGATCGCAAACTCGCGAATTCAATTTAGCCGCCTCTCGTTCGAGCTAACTTTGGCGCCAAAATCAAATTGAACCGGCCCAAAGTGTCGCCCACTGAAGGCCTCCCATTGGCATATCATGCCTTTTAGATGAGCCTGCGCGCTGGCCACTTTAAAAGGCAACTTATTGGCCTCGGTGGCGCAGTTTGCGCGCCTGCCGGCCGCTTTGTGAGCGCACTCACTTGCAATGGTTCTCGCCCGTCAAAGGTTAATTTGCTCTCGCAGAGTTAATAAAGTGCGCCAGTGCCGCCGCCGCCGCCGCCGCCGGCGAGACAAGCGAGAATTTGTCATTGGAACTCAATAAACGTGTTTGCCAACGAGAAGCGAATGAGCGACTCTGGCCACACTTGGCTGGCTGGCTGGCTGGTCGGCGGCCGGAGAGGTCGACTGCGGCGGACACGCAAATCAGCGGTAACTCGAGCGAGCGCGAGCTCGACTCGAACTAATCGGATGTCAATCAGAAGGCCGGCAGCAAACTCGGTTCCTGGATCCCCAGCTCAGGTGATGCTTGTCGTTCGTTCTTGCTCTCTGCCAGCCCGAAAGCACAACTTGCAAATGCTCGCAGACGGCCACTTGCCATGGTCGCGGTTCGCAGCCATCGAGTCGCAGCGAGCGCTCGCTAATCTGGTTTGGGGCCGAGATTTAAATAAGCCGGCTGGTGCGCCCGTTTCCAAGCGAGCGCAGTGTTAGCGCCAGCTCTTCTCGAGCCCGTGGAGGGAGAGAGGCGGCGCTTTGCAAAGCGGATCACATCTGCTGAGCCCTCGAGGCGCCAGCGCGCGACCCCAAAATATTGGCCCGACAAGTGGGCAGCCTCGCAAACAAGCCGCTCGATTATGATGTAAACACAACTGCTCGAAACTCCGCCCGCCAGACAACAAAGGAATTCGCAAGGAAGCCCCAAAATTGCCTAATCTGGTTCATCCATCTTAATCGCATTTGTTTTAAGTGCGGTCTGGGTTGGCCGAGTCGTTGTTCCTGGCGGCGGCGGCGGCGAGGGAGCCGTTTGCCAGGTAGGCAGGTGCGCGCGGCCTCCTGGCTCAATATAGGTCGCCGGTCGCAGATTTGCTGCTGCGCCGCTGGGCCGTTCTGTGCGCGCGTGCGTGCGTGCATGCGTTTGCGCAAGGGCGCGCATGTTGTCGTCGGTGTGCAGTTTGCGTGCTCGCTGCCAGTTAATTGGTGGAACGAGCCTGCGACAGGCGGCCAATTCAAATTGCAACCGCGCCTCTCGCCGCCAAGACCAGGCCAGGCCAGGCCAAATTAAACCAACACTGAGAGGCGGACAGGTTTGCGGTGGAAGAAGCGGGAGGGACGAGCTCACACAAGCGAACCGCAAAGGAGGACAGATTCTTTTCGAGCAGAGCTCTAATGTTGAACTCGCAGGTAGCGAGCAACTTGGTTGTCGCGCAAAAGCGCGAAGGCAATTAATTAACCTGGATGCGCCACAAGTCCGAGAATGTTCCCACTTACGTTAGCCAGCTGAACTTGGCCCCTTGAATTTGCTGTCGTGTTTTGGTTTGTTGGCTTCATGGTTGCGGTTGTCTGCTTCGTCGCTTGTTCGTTCGCGACAAAACGTGTCCTTTGCCAGCTGGAATCTCAATTTCAAGGCTTCGAGCAGCCAGAGTTGGCCAATTTGAAGGGGCCACATTGCTCACCTGTGTGCCAGCCTTTTTGGCCCCCCTCCCAAAACGTGGCCAGTTCGCCTCCCACCTTTGGAAGTGGTTCCCCTTCAATTTCAATGCCTCAGGAATCGCGCCCAACATTTCGGCTCGAACGTTGGCTCAATCTTTTTGGCCGGCGACCACTGGCTCAAGTTGAAACGTTGCCCATTCTCTCTCCCTCCCCCCCTCCTCTTCTTCATTACTCGCGTCAACTTTACCAATTCGTCGCCTTTGTTTGCGCCCACCAGCAAGCACGGATAGCTCGCGCATTGTTCTGCGCCAAGGGGCCAAAACTTATGGCGCCAAAGTTTACCTTTTTGACGGTTGGCTTTGGTTGGAAAGGAGCGAGAGGAGGCCAGCTGAGGTACAAAGGCCAATTTAGCCCCGCGCCACCAGCGCCGCCAACTAGATGCTTGGATGACACTTGGGCCGAGCGAGTGGATGGTTGGTTTCCTTCTGCGAGTGGAATGGGGCCATCGATGGCTCATTGTTATCATCCTAAGCTTGTAACTTTAGCGCTTTGTTAACAATACGAGCACTACTTGTGGCTTCGATTGGGGGGCCCTAATTTTATTGGCGAGAAATTTTCCAACTCGGCTTCGCTGCCAGAGCCTTCTGCTGCTTCTGCGGCGGCGGCTGCAGCGACGCCAACGGCCGCCGAACGGGCCAGCAAGAGCCTAGAAGCGCGATTCATTAACTTGATCGATCTTTGGCCCACGAAAGCAAAGCGGACGGCGCGAGCACTGAGGTTAATTTGAAGCTAGCAGCATTGACGGGGGCGAGATTGAGCAGAGGCAGCAAACAATGACACTGGCCCTCCGCTTGCCTTCATTCATCAGTTTGCTGCACCGTTTGATTGGCAATCAATTAGGCCGCCGGCTGGCTGCAACGGAATGAGTGGCAACTCTGATTCCAAGTTGAATCCCAATCCCAATTCTAATGGCATCGCGTTTTGCATTAGACTCGGCGTCGTGTGTCTCGGGAAGCCGAAGTACGAGCGGCCACTTGGCAGCGCAGGACTGATCCAAGGCGGCCCTGTGAGCGAGCGCGCGCGCTATAACGCGTAACTAACGATGCACGGAGGAGACTCATCCTTGTCCATGCTCCAGCCCAAGCATCTGGCTTGCACCAAGTGAGCCCTAAACAAAGCGCACTAACACAGCAACTCGGCGAACCTGAAGCCAGGTGAACCTGTGAACTATCCGTCTGTGGCGAGGAAGTCTCTTGCGCCGGCCAGCCAGCGATCGTTCCACTCGAAGGCTCAAACCCATCAGATTATCAATCTTCCAAGACGAATCGTGGCGAGCCGACTGAGCTACGGCAGCGGCAGCAGCCGCCGAGAGCTGGTTTTTGTTTCCATCAGCGAGGGCAAATTTGCATATTTCAAGTCTCCAGGCGCATAGTCTGAGCTGTTGCTGTTTCTGTTTCTGGAACTTGAACTTGAATCCTCAGCTCCGAGTGCTGCCACTCTTGCCTCCGCCTATTACAGATGTGGCCTAAAAGTGGCAGCCAAAACAGTTAGGCCTCCATTTCTGCTTCAAACTCAAAGCCCAACTCCAACTCGCTCCATTCTGACGAGAAGGAGCCATTGTTTTGTCTCTCGTTGAATGCAAATTCCATCCATTTGCAATAGACAGATATAAAATGTAATTGAAAATCAATCACATAAACGAGCCCACAGGTAGAGGAGGGAGGGAGCAAAATAGAAACAAACAAACAAACGCGCACACGCACACACTCTAGGCCAAAGTAAAATAGTTTAAGGAAAACCTCACGAATTTGTTATTAGCTTTTGGCAAAGGTTGGCCGAGGAGCAAGCAGCTAGAGGGTCTCTATTTAACTTGATTAAATTTGCGCGCTCCTCTCGGCTGGCCAACCTCGTACCTGTGCTCATAATTTAAACCAGAGGCGGCTGGTGCAAGATCGCTCTATACGCGCGCGCCCACTAAACGCGCCGAGAATGTTTGCGAGCTGGCTCAGGTAGCGCGAGCCCAGTGACGATTTGCACGACCAAAGACAATGGCCCACGCTGCCAATGGTGGCAACAACAACAGCAACAACAACAATGGGCTCCCCTGAGCCATTATCCACGAGGCTCCTTGGCTCACCTCTCCCCTTGCACTGTTCACTATTCAAGGCTCAGCATTTTTAGCCTCCTGTGTTTGTGTCAATCTCGTTTCGTTTATTATTTAAAGAATGAGCGAAAAAGAGAAGAGAGAAAAACGAACTCTCTGGCGACTTACGACAAAGTCAAACAAACAAACAAACTTGGCCCAGAAGTCAAGAGCCCATTGAACCAATTGAAGCGCCACCAAAAGATGATTAATATTCAAATCTGTGGCCGCCAAGTTTGTTGTTTGTTGTTTGTTGCTGGACCAAAGCTGGTGCAGTCGAGCAATTGGAAATTCCTCGCCTTGCGCCGCTAGCTCGACCTGCAAAAGCAAGTCCATAACCTAATGCCACTACTCGACTGGTGGCTCTTACCTCCAAAACTGGACCCATTGCTCGACTCGCCCGAGAGCGCTTTGTTCAAAATCAATCGCAACATCTTGGCTTAGCAGAAGGAACCCCAAGTGCGCCGCTCTTCGGTGGGCCAGAGGAGAAACTTTTCAACACAGGGGCTCCATTGAGTTTGTTTTTGTTTGATCTTTAATTTATTGCACTCGAGATAATCAGGTGAGCAAACAGCGCTGCCGCTAAAACTAAACTGAGAGCGAGCAAACAGAGTTGTCGGCTGAAATAATCGCCCAATGGAAACTCAATATAGAAGGGCGGAGGATGAATGAGCTTGCTCACTCTGAACCTGCGCCGAGGCTCATCTCTCCCCTGCAGCACCCGAAATGTTAACCCGACGACAGTTTCCCCGCCGACGCCTTTGTTGTCGTCCGCTTCGCCTGCTGAAGAGGGGGGGCCTCTCGCTAGGCAAGCCCCCAATGATGCAAACAAAATCCCAAGCCCAAACAAATTGTTTTGACACACAAATTAATCCAACCTCCCATTGCAATGGTGGAAAGCGTCTAAAAAATCCCCACTGTTTGCTCAATCTCTAGCCTACTCGCTTTGCCTTTAACTTGGTTGATGATGGAGAAAATGGCTCATCAAGTTTAATTAATGATCCAACGAGAGATGTCAACATCCGCCGGTTGCGATTGTGACGCAGCGAGTGTAGCGGTAGCCAGTTTAGAGCCCAAATTCAAGCTCCAATCTTCAGCTCGAAGGCCTAGCAGGAAATCTTACCATCTAGTTGGATCCAAAGTCGCCTGTGCAACCATTGTTTGTTGGCGCCCAAATTTAATGGCCCCCCAGCCTCTAGTCTGTCACCAGTTGGCCTGACAAAAGCAGCCTCTCTATCGGCATTGCGCTCGGCGGCTTGCGAGAACTCGGCCGAGCTCGAACAATGAAGAAGAGGAGAGAGCGAGAGAGATGATTGTTTTTTCCGCTCAATTATCTTACCATCCTAATGAATCTAGGGACCATCAGAGTCCAAAGGGTTAGGACGGCAAGATCTTGAGCTGGCTTTCGAGTAGGAGTAGAATTAGAATTAGAATCGGCGGCCCATCCGCTTCGATTGAGCGGTGAGGCGGCCTTTCATCGGCGGCCCGATATTGCGACTTATAATTTTATTATGCAAATGAATGGCACAAATAGTAGCTTGGGCCGTCTGGTTGCGCTCGCAGCGGATGATGTATCTAAAATCTGCCCCATCATTATTATCATGGTCTTCAGATGAACCCACTGAGTACATTCAAAAGGCATCAGCGTCATGGAAAGCAAAGTTCACTGAGCATACGAAAGTCTGCACTTGCTCTCTTTTTGCCAGGCTGAGGCATGAGGATTGAAATGCACCAATGGGCCAGTTGTCGATTGAGTAAACAAGTTGATCAACTTGCACGAATCCAGCCTCAAAGGCAAAGCTCGGAGGCTCTGCTTACACGGAGCCCGCCAGAGAGGGTTAGAGCCATTCCCGTCAAACTCCGCCGCTCAGATCCTCAAGATCCCCATCCCCTCCTATCCGATGCCTCCATCCCTGTCACAGCCATCTCCTCTGGCCATTGATTTGCAAATGATTTTAATTTCAACTCTCATCAATCTTCCTCTCCCCCCTTTGAGTTTGCTCGCTCGCTCCCCTACAATCTGCATCTTCTTAAAACAACACTTTTGCGCAAGCATAGCCAACAACAATAAATGAATCGGCTCACGGCTTTAGCTAACAAACTTGAAAACAAGATTTATCGCAGCCGATCCAAGCCGAGTAGCCATCGTTCACGTGAGCCAGGTTGCTTCTTTAACTCACTTCAACCTCACAACTTCCTTCAACCTTCCACCTCAAACCTAACACCTGCAACTTTAAGCCCAACCAATCGCATGGGATGATTCTTCGTCACCATCAACAGAGGTTGTTGCCAGCATTGCTCACGCATAAAGCCCCTCTAGTTCCAGCCCCCAAAAGCATTAACTCAATCTACAACCAGGAGCAATTCCTTCATGGCTCCGATGGAGCTAGTCGCCAGACTAAATTTGTTAGTCAATCGATGAATGCTAATCAGATTAGCAGCCTCGAACAAGTTGCTGAGTAATCTGGAAGCCGATTGGTTTGCTATCCCAAAGCTGATGCTACCTCGAAGCAACTCTTAGCTCATCAGCACTCAATTTGCGCCTTTGCGTTCCAATCCAACACTCATCCTCGGAGACTCTTGGGATTCTGCTGGCAATTCTTGGCTTGCTCAGCGTTGATATTTTGGACCGACTCAAATTGGTTGAGCCGAGAACTACGTGGATCTGTAGCAACAACATGATGTTTCAACATTCAAACTTTCGCGCCTCGGAAAAATCTGAACAAACGGAGAGAACTTTTCTAGTAGCTCACCTGCCCATTAGGTAGAATGATGCTTTCGTTATTCAAATTTTGCCTTTCCTCACTATCCTTCTAGTTCCGAGGATGGAAAGGTTATAGCAGTTAATCGTGATTTATGATTCATTCGTGAATCGAGGTGCAACCGCGAACTTAACCCTCCGAGTCCAAGCCATGAGCTTTGTGCGGATCCTGACCAAAGTTCGCCCGCCTCGCCGCTAGCACTCACTTGGTCCATCGAGGATGGTTATTGTTCTTTACGAGTTAGCTCATAGAACTTGCTGATAAGTTCACGAAGGCCCTTCGCTCGATCTAGTTTTTGTTACTTGTTTGAGCTCGATTCCATTGAAAGTACACTTCTCTTAAAAGGCAGCAGCTTTAGCTAAACCAACTTAAACTAACCGTCCTCTATATTGCCCACCGCACTCACGCACCTACCTATAGGCGAGAAACCGTTCCAATGCGAATTCGAGGGTTGTGATCGAAGATTTGCCAATAGTTCGGACAGAAAGAAGCATTCGCATGTTCACACAAGTGATAAACCATACAATTGTAAAATTAGAGGTTGCGATAAGAGTTATACGCATCCTTCGTCGTTGAGGAAACACATGAAGGTTCATGGCGAAGGTTTAGCGGACGATATTAAATCAACGACCTCAGAGAATTCAAACGAAAGTGAGCTAGACTTGGAGGACGAACTCGACGAGGATTTGGATGAGGTCCTGGCGAGCAGCAAGAAGATTGGCGGGCGTGGACGGCAACAGCAGCAGCAGAGAAAGCGGATGTCGTTGAATAGCGATGGCGATGGAGATGATGATGAAGATGAACTTGCTGATGGGGATGAAGGGGAAGAGGAGGATGGAGAGGAGGAAGAAGAGGAGGATGGAGACGAGGGTAGGGAGGACGAGTTGGATTTGGACGCAGCCGAGGCCAAATCCGAGCAAATTAAGCGCGAGTACTCTCCTGAGCAATCGGGCGATGGCAAAAGACCATACAAGCGCGCTAAGGAGGTTAACCTGACCACGAGAAAGCTCTCTAAATCTCGCAGGCTCTCTATTGATGGTGATCCAATTTCTCCAACAAAAAGAGGCAGAAAGCCGAGAATTTCTCAGGTGAACAACAATGGCAAGTTAGCAAATGTTCGAAACTTGACAGATAACAACACAATGGTGGCTAATCCAATGGCCACTGCATCTGTGGCCAACAGTGTCGGCATCGGGGCCAATCCCACCTACTATCAACTTAACGGCTATACCAGCAGACAATACTCCACGGAGAAGGCGAATGGTGCCAATTATGCGGCCCAAACACAGTGCAACCAAACCTCCTTGAACCAATACGCCAGACATTATGCTAGTCAAGAGTCTACAAACTCTTCAGCTTCCGCTCCCGAAAGGTCGGCCCTCTCATCGCTATCAACGGTCAGCTTAGGCCAACATGCCCAATCGAGCCAGCGCTCGGATCATCGGCTTTTGGTTTCGGGAAAACAGCAACTGCTTAACAGCCCTACAAGTGGCCAAACGAATGGCACTTCTCCGCCGGCAGCTCTAAGCGATTGGTAAGTTCATCCCTCTCCTCCAAAATTTAGAACTCTCGCCAACCATTTTATAAGCGTGTATAACTTTCGGAACGTCTCTATTACTTTACCTGGCGACTGAATGTCTGAGAGAATTTTCTTACCAAGGAAAACGGAAGATGCAATCAATTTAATTGCTGGTAATTAGATGCTTGCTCAGATTTGAGCGCCGAGATAAGTGAGCTTTGACAAGTTTTCTAAGACTTGGAAGCTGACACTTGAAGTTGGTTCATCCTTAGCAGGAACTACTGGCTCGTTTGAGCCGAAATGTAATTTTCGTTTCAATTTAAGACTCAACTCGATGACGTGGAATGTAGAGGATTTTATTCGTTCTATTTACTTTCTCTTGAATTGTAAGCCCTCAACTTGCGGTAGTCGTGGCTGAATCAACGGCAAGAGTTTTGCTTGCCTCAGGTAAACTCGAACAGCGCGAACAAGGCTGGTTTATTTTTATTTCAGCCACCACCAGTGGGAATTCAATTAGTTTATCTTGAGAAATAGAAAGTTGAATCTCTGGTTGGTTGATTCATTCATTCGTTCATTCAGCTTAGAGTTTACAACCGTCTGTGCCGAAATTCAAGGCCAGGATGTTGGAAAAACTGTGCTAGTTTTCACCTGTTGGCCCGCTGGTGTCCAAAGAAATATTGGCCCATCCTCATCACGTGATTTCTATCCCTTAGAGAGTAATGGTTTGCTGCAAAAGTCTCGAGAGGCGAAGTCAAATTTGTCTTTCTGGATGCCTCTTGACTTCTGAAAGAAACCCTCAGCTCCAGCTTGTGAAAATGAATTTGAGAGGAAAATTAAATGATTATCTCAATCGAATTCCAAACTTGGGTCATTGAGTTTACGGAAATGTTGCAGCATTGCCGGTGGAGAAGGCTGAATAGGGTAGTTATTTGCAAACTGATAATAAATTTTGCCAACCAGCGCAAGTGAGATCGTAGTCTCAGGGCCAAGTTTAGCCAAGTTATCTCTCGGAAGTATAGCAGATTGCGCAAGATTCGACACCCCATTATAGGTCGTGTAGACGTCCCATTGGGCCGAGCTCAATTTTGCGGGGGCTGGCGGGCGTGCAGGCCGACTAGCTAGCTTGAAAGATGAAAAATGGCGTAGATCTGAGGCAGGAGAAGCCAGGACGCAAAAGAGAGGGAAAAGCAGAGAGAGAGAGGCAGGTGAGAAGGGCGAAATTCTTTTGGATCGACTGGTCGGGGATGCGAGCACTCGTTTCGGCTTAAGCCTCGCGTTCTAGAACAAATTCAAGGTTGAGCCTCCTCGAGTAAGAGGCTGCACTCGACTGTACTGTGGCAGGCGGGTCAAGATGAACATGACAAGAGGGGGCCATTTTTCCTGAATGATTCCGATAGCAAATTGTTGTTGCTGTTGCAGCTGTCGGCTAAGGATACCATGAATGAGACTTAGCAACTGTAGCTCAACCGTCGCCCATCAAGCGAGATCCTGGAAGTTGGCTAGTCCTTCAACTAGATTGAAGCATCTCGCTTTGGGTTGCAGGTAAGAATTCCGAACCTCTCAAGCTCGAGGCCAGATGCAGTGTTAGTTAGCACGCGCGGCGCGCGCTCTACCTTTGACTCACCTGTATTTAGCGAGAGGATGAGTGTTTTTAAAGGAACTGGCTCACATGAGGGACGCGAGGCCGACTTTTGCGGTCGCCTCCAGTTGGAATTTTGATTGTTTTTCCCGTTGGCCAAAGAGCGAGAAGTCGGCGTTATAAATGGCTCACGTTGCGTCAAAGTTGTTCAGCTGGAATTTCAATCCTCCGTCATTGCATTATCGTCCAAGTCGTCATCATCGTCCCTTGGCTTCAATCTCGCAAGAAAACTAGTGCACCGATTTCATTTAGCGATAAACAACATTCTCTCGCTACATCACCATCTCTCCTTCTCACTGGCTCTGTGCTACCTTCCGATTGTGGCGCTAGTAGTGATGCGTCACAAAAGAGATCAATAAAATCTAAACAGGAGGAGGGGAATAAAACAGAATGGAAGTCCACCTTTCACTATGGTAAATGGTTGCTTGGCCAAGCATGTTAGCCCACTATGAACAAGTCACTAATATTAAATTTAACATGTTGGATGGTGATGCTGGTGGCAATGGCAACGAGGACCGAGGAGATTTTGCACGAGCCTGAGAGAACTCTCCTCCAAACGATCACAAACGACCAGTTTGTTAAGTTGAAATCCAACTGATGAACAAGCGCAACTAATCATCGATTCCAAATTGTTGCGGTTATTCTGGTGTAACGAAGTAGGATGGTGGTTTGATTTTTGTTCACCTGAGCATCTTTCGGGCTCAACTACTGACGGTTTCCAGAGCCTGTACGATGGTAGCCACACACGCATGAGGCTCCCTCGCCTCCTATCTTGATCTCCAAGAGTGGCAGGTCCGAATACCTCACTTGCCTGCGATGCTACCTCCATTCGAAGCCACCTGAAGATCATTATGGTCGAGTTAGCGGTTTTTCAAGAGAGCGGACGCTAATTCTGGTAGCCTCTCGACGAGGATCGAGAACTTGGAAATCTGCTCTCTTTATTCCATTTTGGGAATTTCCTGGCAAATTTGGCTGGATCATTTCTACAATTAGTACAATTTTGGCTACTGACCAACGATCGAATCGATGCATCCGAGATTCCTTGGTGCTCTGCTGGATTCTTCGATTCGAGAGAGAAACGTGCATGTCAATCAATCGGGTTACCTGCACCATCTTGGCTTCATTTTTCAGCTGGCCAGTTGTTCATGTTCGAACAGTAGCTCCAGCCTGGCGATAATGAAGTAGTTGGTAACTAGGCATTGTTTGTGCCCAGTCAATGCACAATCCAACTTGATCAAGTTTCGCCGCCTTACTCGCCTACTCTTATGGGTTGGTCGTGATCTAATTTTGTCGGCCAGATAAAATTGAAACATCATCCACCAGTGGTCAGTTCGTTGCTCCAGCTTGTTGGCGCGATCATGTCTTTAGTTTTAGCTAGCCGACATTTGGTTAAAGTGGAGCCGCCTAGACGCTGATTGAGCTCAGGCGACACCATGATTATTTGCCCATGGTACAAGAATAAGCTAGAGGGCATCTTGTTGGGCAATCAGATATTGCGTCAATCAAGTTGATGTCGGCCCATGAGCCACTAAACTAGATCCCCTCGTAGTGTAGTACATCACATCATCTGGCCGTCTGTCAAACCAGAGTACATCATCCTCGCTCCCTCCTTCCACCTGACCCATCGTGCGCCCGCTCGGATATCTGTACACCCATCTGATGGGCTCTTTCTATCTTTTCTGTCTCGTTCTTTACCTTATTCGCTTAAAGGGACAGGCAAACAGGTCATCTTTTGAATATTTGCAATCAATCCTGAATATTCAAGAGGCTACAGTAAACGAACCAAGTCCACGACTAGAGCAGCAGCAGCAGCAGTTTCAGCGGCGCCAACAGCCACGAAGAGGATAAGTTTTGTCTACTTCGCTAGATTGCGTAATGGGAATGTATAGAATGTAGATTTCAATCTTAGTAAGTGATCGATTCAGATCTAAAATGATGATAAAGAAAAGAGCCCCTCCTTGCTAGGAGTAGTTCAACAACTACTCTAGATTGCGAGCTTGCTTTAATTCAGATCTAGCACGCAAATAAGGCGTATTGTACCTGATTTATATAGATTCCCATCTGACCGACATCGACTGGACAGTAAAAGAGTTCAAATCGAAGTTTCTGCCTCTCTCTATCTCTTGCTTTATTAGCTGCAAGCATGGCAACAGTCCCTTGCTGTACAAACTTTTCTGCAAGAGGCTCTACCGCATGCAACCACTCCAAGTTCATCCCTCCAATCATCAATCTAAGCCAGGCGATCGGTGAATTTTGGATGGCGTGTAATGGTATCTCAGCCGCGGGCTATAAGTAACAGGCTTCCTGTCTGATGTGCTTGTTGGTCCACTCTTTCGCATACCAACAATCATCAAACAGCAGGCTATTAGAGGCGCTAAGATGGCTTACAAATGAATGGGTCGATGTCATGTTCAGAGGAGCGCACAATCAAAGCTCCATCTTCCTATTGCTCAAACATAAGTTCATCTGCCGCCCTACGTCTGACGATCTTCGCTGATGAGCAACCAGCTAAGCTAGCCTCCTGTATTAGTTTGCCTTAGGGCTTGTTAAACGAGACACCAAGCTACAAACTATACCTTTGCTTGTCCGTCTCAAGGCGATCGACGCCATTTGGTCATTGTAAGTTGTGGTCTCGAATGTCAATTGTTGGGACTGAGTGATCCCTAGTAGTTCGTCGAAGTAACAACCATTGAATGACACCTTCGTAACAGATCGATAGATTTCGTGACTCCATCAATTAGAGGGTTGCCATTTTTCTGCAAACGTCCTAAATCGGCTGTCCCAAGCCTCCGATTTTACTCCACATTTTCAGCCGATTAAATCCAATCTGGCCGCCAAATTCTATCGACAAATTATCTGCTCGAACGTTAAAGAGATCTTCTCTCATAAGGAGCCGGCGATTCCAGATAAACTGCCAACCTTTTATCTGACCCGAATCATCCGTCGGCTTATCGGTCCTCTGTGATTGATTTGATTTTTATCCTCCAATTTGATCTAGCATCAATTAGATCACTTCTAAGCGCTTGAGTAAGTGTGTGAGCTCAAACGAGTTCAAGAATTTGCCTTGGACTTCTAATCGAGCCAGATTGCATTAGTTATCACGAACGATTTCAGGACATCATTGCTGAACAGATCACACTACCGCCATCTATGCTTCTGTGGCAACACCCATGACTAACCTTTGAAACCCTTAATATTCTGAACGTTATCCAGGTATGTCGGTCAGACACTTGTGCAAGGTATGCCAACGCCACCCATAAGCGAGGATTCGCCTAACTTAACCAATTCGAGCGTTAGCGGGCAGATATCGGCCGCGTCAAACGCAAACAGCAACCCCAATAACTCAACGGCAAGTTGCCATCAGGATACAAGATCTTCAGCTTCAACATCGAGATCCAGCAGCCAACACTCTGTTTACACATCCATCAACCGATTGACTTCGCATACATCAACCAGCAGCAGATCGCCACCAAGTTATACCAACATGAGTCCAGCTTATAACTCCAACTCAAATCAACACGCCAACTATATAGCTGGTCACCACCATTCACTACACCATTCGCACCTTCATCCTCTTGTTGCAAACAATTCAATTCACCAACAATTAAGCTCACCGAGCGCAGCCATGGCCTATCCAGCGGTTGCTTCCGCGACTCTCGGCAATGGTGCCTCAATAACAAACGGAACGGGTGACCATGGTGGTAGTTGGGCATCGGCTGCCTCGATAGCCACGAATCACCATCATCATAGTGCCCATTCAATGGGTGCAAACCTACACCATGCTTATTACAATTCACACCCGCACCATCTTCACACGGCCGCTTTCTATTGATGGGTATTGACTTCAACACATTAAAAAAGTGTTTTGTATATAGAATTCAACGATCAACGATGAAAAATCTCAACTGATAATAATAAATTTCTCTATTTGAGTGTTTAAATCATGTGTATCAGCTGGAGTTCGATTCGTTAAATCAGGGTGACGAGCAGATATCGATGCTCACTTATGAGTTCAGCAGATTCATGTCTAGCAGATCTCAGTGATAGATTTGTGTGTCCATGACGAGGAATAATGATTAAGTGCAAAATGGTGATGACATGGCAGCAAGAGTCCATCTAATTGGACAACATTCGTTGAAAAATCGTCGGATCGGTCAAAGATTCCATCGAAAAAGCATGCATCCATTTTCTCTCCTCCTCGCGTATTGCATAACCTTCTTCTCATTAATTTCCGGCTCAACCGTAGACAATGTCACGGAATTGTACGAAGATCAATATGTAGATTGGGAGTTTGAGCCAAGGGTTTGGTCGGATGAGGCTATCGAGTTGGTCGAGGAGAACGGCCTTCAAGAGGAACAAACTGTGACTCTTGGAGATGATGCAGACCAGTCGCAGTCTGTAGAAAATCCGCGCCAAAAGCACCATTTCGTTGGCCCAAATATCAATCTACGGCAACATACGGCAAATGAGGAGTGCAATCAATTCAGAGTTGATTCAAGAGAGGCAGTAATCTGTGATAGGGACCGATGCGACAAGCTAGACTTTGAGTGGCCAACTTTTGATAACCAAATTGCTCTCATTGAAACTACACAACACGGCATGAGATTTCATCGAGTAGACTACGCATTTTCGTCAAATCTAAGCCGCCATCAGAAGGTATCTAACCAAGTTAAATCAAAGAAACCTGCCAATTTGGACATCTTTGAGCTGTTCAAGCCTAAACCTCAACCCTCAACTGTCCAGCCAATTACTGGACCAAATGATGCCTCAACGAATGGTGAAACTAGCACTCTGGCACCAGTGTCAACGACCAAATCGCCGCGGGATTATCAAAGAGAGTCGATAGATACGAATGCAACTCAACTGATTGCCACGTTACGCCTCGATACAGGCCGAAGAAAGCAAACAATGATTGGCTTTGGGGGGGCCCTATCGGATTCAACCTGTCGAAACATAAAGAGTCTATCGCCTGATATGGCGAGAAGCCTCATGGAGGACTATTATGGCGAGAGGGGTATCAAGTATAATATCGTCCGGATGTCCATCGGTAGTAGTGACTTCTCAACTACCCCTTATACCAACAACGACAAACTTGAAACGAAGACGGCAACTGATGATGATGACCTAGAGATGAACAATTTTAGAATGACAGAGGAGGACTATCAATTCAAGCTACCCATCGCTAGACAGGCAATCGCAACAAGTAGGCAAGAGCTGAAATTTTTCGCTTCATTGTGGTCGCCGCCAACATGGATGAAGAATAATAGCCACATAGTCCATGGCTATCTTAAGGGTGACGTCTATGGTCCGTATTACAAGGCTCTCGCTGAGCTTATGATCAAGTGGTTAGAGGCCTACAGGAGGAATGGACTCGACTTCTGGGCTGTAACCGGCTTGAATGAGCCAGTCACTGGTGTTAAACCGTTCATCTTTCACAATTCCCTGGGCATATCGAGAGACGATTATGTCACATTTTTTAAATTGTATCTTGGGCCTATGATGGCACGAAGAGGCTTTCAGAACGTGAAGCTCCTAATGTTGGACGACAATAAGGGCTACGCGCCTAATTGGGTCAAAGCAATGCTGGAGGATCCGGAGGCTTCTAAATACATATCTGGCGTTGCTTTCCACTGGTACATGAACGATGAGTACGAAAATCTCAATTTCATATCAAAGTTGTACCCCGACAAGTTCATTATATCTAGCGAAGCATGCAATGGTTTCTTACCATTTCAGACGAAACCTCTCCCAGGAAATTGGGATAGAGGTACGGCCTATATGCTCGATATCATCAAAATGATACAGAAAAATGCAGCTGCATGGGTGGACTGGAATATGGCTCTTGATTTGACAGGTGGGCCCTCGTGGGCTAATAACCTCCTAGATGCTGCCATAATTGTGAATGGGAAGAGAGACGAATACTATAAGAGCCCCATGTTCTATGCTATGGGTCATTTTAGTCGGTTTGTCGCACCGAATTCCACTCGCTTGGACCATCGGCTTGCCAACGCACGATTTGACTATCCATTCGAGGCTGTCGCATTTCATAACCAAAGAGGTTACATTATTGTCGTTGCTTTGAATGCGAATAGGCATCAAGTGCCACTCAGGATAGTAGTAGACAAACAGCCGGTAAGAGTGGTACCTCTCAGATCTAACAGCTTCAATACGATAGTTTTTAAATGGAAAGGCAAATCCAGTTACATTTGAAAACTTCAAGAATAATTTATTAACCTAAAATACACAAACATTCATCTGAATATCAGCGTATTCAATTTAGGCTGATGTGTGCAGTGGATTCTTGTTCTAGTCAATCATTGGTTAAATAAGCTTCATCAATCAGTCCGATGGTTTGAGCTAAACGAACCTCAGTGGCTCTTTGTCGAATTCTGACACCGCTACAATAACCTGATCTTCGAAGACAGAGGTCCTCAATTGCTGAGACCAGTCACGAAGAAAACCTCGCTCTGTATTGCTATGCTCGCATAAGATAACTGTTACACCCTTGTTGATTGCATCGAGCACCTCATGGTGAGACATTTCGCCAGTAATCCAAACGTCAGCATCACATCCTCTCAATACACTGGAGCCTGATCCAGCACAAACGGCGATTGAACCCACCTTAGTGTCGCGAGTATGCTTTGGTGATAAAGCCAATCTTATGTAGGTGAGATCCAAGTGAGTTTTTGTTCGCTGAACGACTTCATATAGGGGCAATGGTGTAGCAAAGGTAACTATACGGCCCATGCCTACACCAGGAATTGGAATGGCCACAAGTTGAGTGACTCTACAACAGAGCTGTGCGTAGTTAGTCTGGGCAAGTTGTTCAACCACTTCAGGAAGAGTAGCATCATCGCAAGTGACGCGAACATCTGTTGAAGAATTTCCATACTCTGTCATAGTAACATTATTGATATCCTTAAATGCTTGTGCAACAGTTTCTTGCGATTCAGAGAGCAGAACTTCCAGGCAGGAAGTGTTCGTCTTATGGCGCGAATGAACGATTGGTCTAGTTTTATCTTCTTCACTGGTCAAGAACGATGATATGAGCCAGTCATTAATGCCGCCTTTTATAGCATCCAAAGCAGTATGCGGTGAATAAACAGTGATTCGGTGCTCGACGCACATAAGAATTGCTCTATCTTTCCAAGCTTTAGGATTCAGACTCTTGATAGGTGCGAATATTGGTGGGTGGTAGCTTATGATGAACTGTACGCGCTTTTTGATCGCCTCCTCGACAACCTTCTCATTCAAATCAATCGTTAGTAGAATGTTGTAAACCTTGACAGCTTGAGTTGGTTTGGTGATAATGCCAACATTGTCCCACTTCTCTGCTAGATCTAATGGAACGTGTTTGTTCAATCTGTTGAGCACTTCATCAACAAGCATACCTGGCATATCTATTACCGATGGACGGATGCCAACCTGTTGATTATTTGTAAGGTTGATTGTGGGTATGTTCAACGTAGATTGGGAGCCAAAACCTTGATCTTGATTAGATGTAGTTTCTAGCCAATGAAGGTCAACTTCAGCTAGCTCCTCAAATGGCCCCTCCATGATGGCCTTTTTATGCTTAGCTGCGCGAGTGTGCTTTATTAATTCACATCGGCCGGCAGTTATGACGCATCGACAAGCTATACATAAGGCTTTAGTGTTATTATTGGGTACTTTCCTCAACCAGGAAGAGAATGAGGGGTCCCTGAGCCAATTATCGTTGAAGAGGCGATGACCCTTCAAGTTTCTCTTACAACCTCTCTGGTCACTATCATCAAGATCGCCAGTATTTGGGCTACTGGTATCGCCGTTATGTTGCAAGCTAGAGTTATTGAAAGAGTGCGATGGAGTCTGGGCCATTGCGCCAGCAGCAAAGTGGGGACTGGATATATGCTTCTTGTGCTTGGCCGATTTCGCATGAGCTAGCAGACCCTTCTTGTGGGCGTGGAGTTTAGTCCGGCAAAATTTGCAAAAGGCAGCATAGGCGTCAGAAGAACAGGCCGTCAGCCAGTCCCTCAGTTCCATATCGAGCTCCCAAGCGTGCTTGTACTTTTGCCTGTAGGAGCTTTTATTCCCTTCGTTGCCGCCACTATGTCTTGATTCTTCTTGAGTTTCAGAGCCAGCGTTGGTATCTGTGCCCTCCTTATTATTGTCGTCGTCTGCCATTGCAATTGTGCGATTCGTCAAAATATATGTAAGGCAATATGATACCTGAAGTAAACAAATGAAAGTCCCTCTTGGATCTCTTCTTGAAATAGCTTTATCGAAGCAGTAGGTTTCTCTATCAGGTGAATTAAGGATAAATCTGGGATATTTTAATCTACCATTGGCCGTGCGAAGGAGAAATTTGCTAAACGGGGAGAAAATGGACGTACGCACTGGCGTGGTCTCTCGCACTGGATGGCTGGAGTATTTTAGTTCTTGGTTTGTTGGCGGAAACATTTGAATATTTCCCCAAAATACGCACAATACTCACTCGCCCTCCGGTTTTCCCTCACACCAACCGTCTTGCCCAGAAATGAACCGCTTTGACGCCCAACAAATCGAATATCAGCCATTCGATTGTTGATCGCTCTAGGTGAAGATAACGCTGTTGTTGCTGAGGGCCTGGTCAAGGCAGAGTGATATCTCACAGAATGTCTGCAAGCTCCATCAACGATAGTTTCTATTAACGATTGTGATAGAATCATGATTTGCTTCAACAAATTTTTCTGATAGATCTTGGGTTGCGCCATCCCTTCTAATCTGACCTTAGGGATGCCAGGCAATTTCGCATGTTGCCCTCTGCGCCATCGAAAACTTACTGATTCTGATTCAGGGTGGAGAGATCATGAAGTCTCAATTGAGTGTGAAATATGGTCATAACCAAACCAAAAAAGGCAGATATGCGTTCACATAGCTGTTCCTCTTTCAAAGTTTTGCTTTATCTCCTGGGTGTAGGTTCCGTAGAATCTTTCTAGCTTCTTGTTGAACTTCATGTTTCTCTCATTGATATAGTCGACATCAGCATCGTCATCGAATCGCCTTCTCCTACTTCGCTTACTTCGCACCTCAATCTGTTTATGCACATCCTCAACCATCTTGTCTACACCCTCTTTTTTATCAAGGATCAAAGAAGACTTGGGCAACGCATCTTTAGGATTAGGGTAAAAAAGCTGCTCTCCAACCTCTCTCTTCAAAGAATCGTATTCCTCCGGATTAGGTTTTAGTTGCTTGACCAATCTACCATACTGACGCTTCGTTGCCGCTTCAAAATCAACAAACCGAGGGTCATCCTTCTTTTTTGCATTTCGCAATCGGTCCCACCTTTCTAGCTCGTCGGCTTGGTAATTTAGGCTTTTCTTCAGCTCGTAATTCTGACCGAGTTCTTCCAGCCTCTGCTTCTCTTCTTCTTCTTGCACTCTCTTCAGATTCCGTTCAATCTTCTTCTCCCAGTTCGGTGGCCGTTTGGAAGCTTCGTTCTCTTCGAGTACTTCCTTGAAATTTGAACGACTCGCTTGCTTTCGCAGCTCTTTGAGCCTCTCTAGTCTGTCCTTGAATTTATCCATTTGTGCCGAGTCGGAAAGTCACTCTTGATGGCCAGTTTTCACCTCAGGATGTAGACACTCGACGAAGTTGGATAGATTAGTGATAAGGCGCTTTGTTGTTTCCACGACTGATTATGTTTCTCCAAACTCTAGGACCCACAGTAACAATGATTTCGTTTGCGTTGTTTACTAGACGGGATCCTAGATGCGAAACTTAACAGCGTTTCACAGGCAAAAATTTGCTGAGCGACTCACGAACTCGTAAGCGTACGAAGTGCCAGATGGATAATATTCGTCGCTCCTTTTCCCGTTAGCCGAGTTATAAATTTTGACCCATAATCACTCGTCAGATAGTTCTATATTTCGACATCCATTTTCAAATAATGGCCGTTCAGTTGACTCTTGTATTGTATCCGCAAACTTGAAATGTGTTACATCTACAATCTACTGTTCAAATAGAACGACACTACCATGTCTGAGGAGCAGAATGACTCGCCGGCGTTTCGTTTACGACCTCGTCGCGCTGCGCCAAAGTCATACTACACTGTTAGATTGGAGTATTCGGCCAATCCAGCCGCATTCATTCGTGAGAGGCCGAGAAGTAGTGCTAAACGGAAGGTCTTTACCCAGAAAACCGGCTCCAACTCGACTAGAACTGGTTCAAATCATGGTAACGCGAGATCAACTATAATCAGTAAGGAGGATAGAGATCGTGAAGACAGACGCCTACTACTCCATAGAAATATTAAGGAATCGATAACGACTGACACCATAATCAGTCCCTTTATGCAGCGTCTTCGTTTAGAGGACCTAGAACCTGACTCTGTCTATGAGCATAACTATATCACCCTGCGCATAATGGCAATCGAGCAATCTCATCCCGGAAAGTTGTTAGTATGCCGATGCCAGAGTGAGGATGACTCACCGATAAACTATAGTGCAAACGTGCGTCTCTACAACGAGTACGCAGATACATCATTAGTGAAACCTCAAAAGATAATAAGCATAGCGAAATTCAGGACCGGGCCCGCGACCCTAGCTGACGGTGAGCAGAGTGGTAGCGAAGGGCGTTCGAGTATCTCACCTGCCCCGGCTAGTTCCATTTCGCCCATGAACGGGAATGCGCAACCTAAATCCATCCAGACTGCTCAAATAGACAACAGTGAGATCAACAAGCCATGTGTCGGTGCTAAAGATGAAGTAGGTGATGATTCACCAACAATAATAGATCCAGTCGATACCGAGACAGAATCAATAAGCTCACAATCAAGCTCAAGCATCAGCAACATAACAGAACTGCCCTTTCATGTGATTGTAAAATACGATGAGCTTGTTGAGCGTTCCACTAGTAACTCGAATAAGGGTCCTCATGCGGCAACTAGCACAAGTATTGGCGGCTCCTCAGTAACTAGGCGGCATATGATACCATTTGTGAGCATCACAGATATGATTGAGCAACCAACTGAACCCTATGTCGAAATGTCTTCCCCAACACCTACCAAACTGGACCCAAGTTGCGACAATGAAAATCATGAGGCGAAAAAAGTTAAATTTACCGCCAATCTCCAAGTCTGATCGCGACCATGAACAGCGATCAAGAGTGCAACCAGACAGCAGTCGGGCGGCTGCTGTGTCAGGCACGCTGCAGTCTATCGCGACGGTAGCGACACAGACCACACTAAGGTTTGCGAGTGCTCGCGGGGCCGTGCGGGCGGCGGCGTCGCCGTCGGCCGCTCCGCCGCAACCCGGCGGAAACAAAACGCTCTCGCTAGAGGGCCACGACTGAACCGACCTTACACGCCCCCGGTGATGGCACGGATTCTTCGGGCGCTGTGCAGTTGAGTTTGCTTGAGTTTCAGACGCACGCCCTTGTGTCTAGCGCATGTCCGAGCTCCGTGGGCCACCAGAATTTCTTAGGGTTCGGCAATGGCATAAGAGAGCGGGTGACTGAGTGAGTGAGTGAGCGAGCACGACTACGACCGCCGCGACACAGAGCGAGCGATAGAGAGTCAGATTGAGGCAGCGAAAGAAACAGGCAGTCGCAGACAGATTGAAAGAGTAGCTTATTGCAATACCGCGCTTGGGTCGAACAAAAAATATTCGTGTGAGTTACGAATAAAAGTGTTAAATATCCTATTGCTACGAAATCATTCAATATTACACCCTCAAATCACCAAGAGAAGCTACTAATTTATTCTATAGGACGAGGAATCATAACTAGAGATAGTCGTACTTATTAACAATGTCTCATAATAATGATTGGCGTGCCAGGGATAATAACGTAGGAGGCTATTTTCAAAGTGGTGGTAACCAGTACAACAGCCATCGTGGTGCTGGAACCGGAGGTGGCGCATACAACAATAACAGTTTCAACAATTTTGGCAGCAAACCAAAGCAGTATGGCGGGCGAAGGAGCGGTGGGGGCTACGGAACCGGACTTAGATCAAGCAGGCCAATGGGCGGTAGTGGGCCCGGCGGCGGAGGCCACGGTGGTTTTGGGGGCAACGACGACCGGAATCCAGATTGGACCCGAATGTTACCCGCCAATCCTATGAGAGAGCGCGACCTGTTTGGCTCCGGTCATACAGGAATTAATTTTTCCAAATATGAAGACATCCCTGTAGAGGCAACCGGTGTTGATTGTCCACTTAATGTCGAAACCTTTCGAGATTTAGGATTTACTGAGATCATACGAAACAATATAGCTTTATGTGGATATGATAAACCAACACCCGTTCAGAAATATGCCATGCCCATCATCAAAGCTAGGCGCGATCTTATGGCTTGCGCACAGACTGGCTCAGGAAAAACAGCTGCATTTCTATTACCAATTCTGAACCAAATCCTCGAGGGCGGCCCATCTCCAGATTATTATTGCTACGGCAGGCCATGTTATCCAATGGCACTCGTATTAGCCCCAACTCGCGAACTAGCTTCGCAGATCTACGACGAAGCCATCAAGTTCTCTTATAGGTCAATTGTCAAGCCTGTCGTTGTATATGGTGGAGCAAATCCAATGCAACAAATGGAGGAAATCAAACATGGTTGTCATATTTTAGTTGCAACCCCAGGTCGCCTCGTCGATATGATGGAGCGAGGCAAGATCGCTTTCAACAATGTTAAATGTCTAGTTCTAGATGAAGCCGATCGGATGTTAGATATGGGATTCGAGCCACAGATCAGAAGGATAGTTCAGTCGGAAGATATGCCTCGTGTTGGCCAACGGCAGACTCTCATGTTTTCAGCCACCTTCCCAAAAAAGGTGCAAGAATTAGCTCGCAACTTTCTAGACAATTACATATTTTTGGCTGTTGGAAGAGTCGGCAGCACATCAGAGAATATTACACAAAAAATATTCTTGGTTGATGAGAGTGAGAAGAGATCGTTTTTATTAGATCTATTGTCTGGCTCCGGAATAAGTCAGCAAAACGGTATACGACCTGACTCGCTCACTCTAATATTCGTAGAAACAAAAAAAGGTGCCGACTCACTGGAGAATTACCTCCACAGGGTCGGATATCCAGTGACAAGCATACACGGGGATCGCTCCCAAAACGAACGCGAAGAGGCTTTGGCTGCATTTCGTAGTGGCCAATGTCCAATAATTGTGGCTACAGCTGTCGCGGCCCGAGGATTAGATATACCCAACGTGAAACATGTAATCAATTTCGATCTACCCTCGGACATTGAAGAATATGTTCATCGCATTGGTCGAACAGGCCGTGTTGGCAATCCGGGATTAGCGTCTTCATTATTCAATGAAAAAAACAAAAATGTCGCGCCCGACTTGTTAGAATTGTTAACTGAAAGTAAGCAAGAAGTACCCGAGTGGTTGGTTGCCATGTCTAGAGATGTGGCTCATGACTACCGTATGAATCACCGTGGCGGTAGCAGGTTCGGCGGAGCCGCGAGCGGACGAAGGTATCAATCTGGTGGTTTCGGAGGACGTGATTATCGTCAGTTTGACAGGCCGCCTCGCAACGGTGGCCCAGTTAATCCTCCAGTTGGAGGAGGAGCCACCAGAGGACCTCCCACCGGAGGTTACATGCAAAGCTCCTATAATCAATCATACTCAAGTGGACCATCTCAAATGGCATACAATAGACAATACCAACCCGCGTACACGAGTCCAACCACCGACTGGTTCAATCAATAAATTAGTTTATACATACCACATACAGTAGGTGTATCGACCAAATACATCAGGCGCAATCACGTGTTGCTTCAATGTCTAGCGCCATCCAGAGCTTGAGTGATAAACTTGTTCCAGGGGAAACGGACTCCATCTCAAGGCAGACGTCATTTAAAGCCAGACTTCGTTTACATGACAGTCTCAAGTGACAAAGATTAACGTATCATGTTAGAACTCAGCAGGCACGTACTTACATGTCCCAGTTGATGAAGCTATGTTGTATAAATTTTCGATATAAACTAAGATGAATAGGCCTTTTACAAAGATTGATGCCCCAAACTCCATCTAGCAGTCAGTGAGATAATCTTTCATGCCCTAGGACAGTTCCAGCTCATCTCGCTGCATAAAATCGATGCGATCATCTCTTTGCTCGATCTACTTTCACGGACCTCTTGTGTGAACTATGTTGGACTATGGTCGAGGGTGGTATGCCTCTTACCTCGCTGGTTAGCTCGAGCCCCTAGGTATTATTCTAGAATTCATATGTTGAAAGTGCTCAATTTTGAACTCAATCGAATTTCGCGCCATATGACTCCGCTCCAATCGCGCTCTTTTCTGGTATTGAGAATGCAGCGATCCAGAACCTTGGTGCTTATCAACTCCGCCGCTCATTTGATCAAACTCGTGCAGAGTTTGCTCGCGCCGCTGCCCGTCCTGTTCACAACTTGTTGGCTTGACGACCAGATCTTATTAACAACGAGTTACAATTCATCATCTTCTCTATACACTAAGGAGGAAAGAACAATTTTCCAACTTAACCATGGATTGGGGTGATGGTGGATTCATCAACGATTCGGTAGCTGACGAACCTCAGCAGTTGACGAGCAGTGTAACTGTGGGTGGAGATGACAAGAACAAAGCTATAGCTGCCGTGTCGATATCACAGATTGCAAAGCTCACCCGACCGAACGAGGGCCTAGTGATTCATGGCAAGAAAATATACCACGTCAATCTAGTTGCCATGATACACGAGATTGTCGATATGAACCCCCAAAAAGTGCATCTTCTTCTAGATGACTATACCAGTGGTGGACCACTGGAGGCAACACATATTATCGGTGATAGTGGAACCCCAGGTGATGATCCAAGTTTGTCTATGTTTGAAGACAACCTCAATAGGTCCTCAGAGCAGCCCAAACCGCTGCATTCGCTCAAACAAGGCGATTACATACGGTGCATCGGAGTTGTGAAATTCAGTCAGGATAAGCCTAACTTAGTTGCCTACAATATGCGATATATCGACGACCCGAATGAGATCACTATGCATATCCTGGAGGTTATACGGGACTCGATGTACTATGAGAGACTGCAAGCGGGCGGTGGTATGCCACCAGTAATGAAGGAAGAGAAGCACACTACAACCAACTATCAGCAGCAGACTAGGAACGAATTTGGGAAATTGTCTACCAGAGATAAACATCTGTTGAAATTCTTGAGGGAGAGGGCTCAAGATACTGGTATGAGTCTGGACGATATTGCAGCAAATTTGAAGGCTTTTTCGCGGAAAGATATCGAAGAGTCTCTCGCACTTTTGAGTTCGGAGGGTCTTTGTTGGCAAGGGGATAGTGAAGATGTCTGGTGTGTCAATCCAGCAGATTGATTGAGGTACGCTTTGAACCGATGAGTCTACTATTGATCTCTCACAAACTGTTCTTTGCTTTATAATTAAGGTACAATCATCCACAATAGCTATAGCGGTCAATCGTGACAACCTTGGGTCGATTCCACGAAGCATCCTACAGCTCCGAAGTAGCCTTCATGCTCAAGAAATAAGGCCTTCATTGCTCCCTTTGACCAGTAGTTAACAGCATAGGACAGCAAGTTCATGCTGAGCTGGTTGACTCTGAGGAAATTTCCAATAAAAACAACTCGATCTATATTCTCGTTTGCCGCACACATCCTAGCGATCGAGCCAATGTTAATGGTCACCATCTCTAGTAGGGCTCTTGCCAAATCTTCCCTTTTAACTTTCTTTCGTTTTTCCGCCATATTCATGTGGCCGAAACTACTGGCAACAGTATCCCCGCTTAGATTAAATTTGGGGTAATCACCTCCATAGATATCTTTGACAAGCTTGTCAATCTTGGTGGATGAGCCCGCTTTTGCCAGTAGGATAGCCTCGTCGAAGGTCTTGCACTGTGTAAGTAAGCAACATAGGCCCAAAAATGTTCCGCCACCTATGCTAGATCCACTGATTCGGCTATACGATGTAGCAGAGTACACTGCTAGAATACTGACACCGGAACCGATGTTAACCACTAAGTAGGGATAAGGTTTACTGAAATCGTATGGCACTTTGGTGCGTTTTTCATCGTCAAGAGGATGTTCTAGAAAATAACACTCTCTCTCAGAATTATACTTGTCGATATAATGTATTCCGTAGATGATGGAATCTAGTTCGTCAGTTTTATGCAGAGTGATACCAAGACTTCTTTTTATATCCTCTTCGAACTTGTAGGCACCTCCACCTGTTGCACAAACTGTATTTATTGTATCAGCAAATCTTTTGTTCTTGGCCATAGTTAAGAAAGCGGGCATCTGACTGGTGGCGAATCTAATGAAATGAAGCGATCCCAGGCGCTTGTTAATTAAACAATTTGGCATCTCCAAGTGCGAGTCGCGTTTTCCGGTTGTCCCATAGGGTCTGGATGATTTGAGATATCTTCTAATGCGCTTCAGGGTAGCTGTTTCCTGAACATTGGCATCTTTGGGATCGAAAAAAACGACCTTGACGAGCGATCCGCCAACATCTATGCCAAACCAAGGCATTTGTTTATTGCAAATATCCTTACCATTGCGATCGCTGAGACTGACCAACTTGTGGGGTCTAGGCAGGACTCGACCCCTAGGGATGTAATTTTCATTGAGCAAATCTTCTTCCGAGAGTTGTGATCGTGAAACTCCCGGTAACTTGAATTCGATTCTTCTTTCCAAGCTTGAACTCACTCCTCCATTGGGATAGCACAAAACCCCTCCTTCCTTATGAGATTGCATTAGGGTAGCATCTATGATGTTTGAACATTTGATTTGTTTGGACGGCTGACCTGTCGTTAGTACTTTCTGATGATCATCATCGAATGAGATAGGGTCCAACTTGCGTCCCGTCATGGTTAGTTTATCATTCCCTTTCGTGGATAGCGTTCGAGAGTTTGACAGCCTCATAGACGAAATTTTCGTGGAGCTGCTCCAACACTCTGAATGAGTCACAACGAATAATATCAGCTTGCTCCGGAGAATAAGCTACCTTCATCATAAACATCACCTAAAGCTTCACCACAACCACCTTCAGCTCTAGCAGCAATAGCGGAATTCAACGAGAGCGGCATTAGAGGATTAGAGCAATAATAACAAAATCGTCATGCAATCATATGATGAGTTAGCAGAGTTTAAATGCCTTTACTTCATGATAAATCATGATTTATTGGCACTCAGTCGTATTGTGTCGTCTAATGTTTTCGGCAGCCATTGATTGTTCTCTTTCACAAAAATCACCTTGTTGTCAATATAGATACTGAGCTTTTCTAACTTATACACTTGCTTTGACTCGTGGCTCCTGCCGTCTGGTATAAACAACAGACCATGATCTGAAGCAGTTTGCTCAACAAGTTGTTTGAAGCTCATCGTATCGCTAACGGTATCTTGTGAGCCGCTTGTTTTATTAGCCCGGTTGCGCAAGTCTTGGTGGTCATCATAGGGGATATATCTGAACGAGTTCAGATCTCTTTCTTGTTGCAATGTAGCTAGGAACATAACATCCAAAAGCTTTCGCCGAAAGTATTTGACTCTATCGAGATTCAAGAGTTCTCCTAACAAAACCTTCCATTCCAGATACCACTCTATAAACTGCTCTGTGCAGGACTTGGTCTTGAGCCATTCGCGTGCCACATCGATCACATTATGGAAGATTCTCCGTTCTAGCTCAACCTCGTCCACTCTCCTTGGACGACTTTCAGCCGTTAGACGGTTGAAAGACTTTTTGAGCAATGGTAAGGCAAAAATTTGAATTAAATGGCAACGAGTTGTTGGGGTTATTGTAGAAGCGAGAGAGTCCCAAAAATTATTCAAGTCAAGCTTATCATTCCTATTTATGGTTTCTAGGTACGATATTGTATTGAGAACGCTCCGATAATTCTCAACTTGCTCTTCATACGAAATGAGATCCTTTTGATAATCTGATAGAGACCGCTTCAACAAGCTTAGCCTCGCTTGTTCACTCAGGTATAGCTCTCTTAAATGCAGCATATAACTCTTGTTTGATGCCAGCAACCTCTTGGATATATTTGGAGGGCTTTCATCGTCCTCTGAATCTTCATCATCTTCAGCTTGGAATTCTGGAAGAGAAAAATCTGGACTGTCGGAATCATCACTGTCGTATCTTATATCCTTCGGAGTAGACTTCCTGTTCTCTGCTCGATCGTTCGCTAGTCCAAGCATAGAGCGACCTTTGTTCGCTTGTATCTTGATTGGCTCAACGATACCCTCGTTATTCTTCCCAAGACCTTGTCCTACTTTGTAACCCATCTTTCCGAGCAGCTTCGAGCCAATACCCTTGGTATGCTTTTCCCATTCGCCCAGACAAGTAGACAACATGGGCGCTTGGCCTGTGGAGCTACCCGCCATTCTCCTTCGATCGTTTGCCATTTGGATGGAATAAAGTAGTAAACTTACATTGGATATGTCGATTAGAGATCGTTTATTCGCTATCGATAGTCACTCCACAAAGTCGGGAGCGATTGCACTGCCGCTATATCAGCTTCTAGTTTACTTTCAGGCGGCAAGTGTTGTGATCAGCTGCGCCGTAAGCGTGTAGCGATCTGTTTGTAATTCGCGCCGGCGGTCAGCCAATTAATGTGTGCTCGTGTTGCGAGCGATTTTCGAATCAGTTAATGTCGAGACTTCAATAAATCCACATCTAACTCAACCCAATCTAGATATCACTCTACTATCCAAATCAGAACCACTACCTATTGCGGTAACGCTGTTTGGTATCCCGAATACCCAAAACACCCGTTACAGCTGGCGCCCCTGGCAAGAGATTATAGTACAGTAGTAATTAGCCTCGCCCAGCGGAACAATCCTTTCAAGTTGGCCCAAGTTCGACCGATCAAAGTGAGCAGCCAATGTAACGAGGGTAATCGTCGTAGCGAAATACAATCGTGAATTGAATCAAACCTGGCTGGTTTTGATCACCTCGTGATTGAGCTAAACAGACATATGTGGGTAAGGTTCTTCGATGCGAGGATGATTGGTAGAAATTTCGACTTCTAGGGTCCAGAATTTGAGTGCTGGACACCTGTGAATAACCTACTGAATTCTTGATCGGTTGAATAAGAGATCGTCTCAGCCCATCCCTTATTAACTCGTGTAGGGACAATTACAATTAGTTTGCTCAGAACTTTTCAGCTATCGACAACATCTACAACTAATCATGATAAGGGTTTTCACCGTGACTGCTGTTTCTGAACAAAATATTTATGCCCATTGCGAGAGCCAACGTATTGGTAATCGTCATCTATATTGGATACCTTACAATCTGCGGGACTTTTGCTGCCCACTTCCATGCTTTTTCCATCCAGATCGCTACAACTGTCTCTGGCATCCATCCCTGGCATATCTTGGTCGGGATTGTGCTTCGAGCGATGTGATACAGTAAGGGGGTTTGCATCCGCTAGAGCAGTTTCATGTTGTGAGATGGGCTGCGGACTGCTATGCAACTCGATTTCGGCGCTAGGATCTGCTCGATTATCTAGCACGGAATCGGGATAGTTGTTGTGAAATATATCGAAATTCTGGTTCTGACAAGTCCGAAATAGTCTTGACTTTCGCATATCCCTGTCGGCCCTAGTATCATCTTCTCGAATTGATACCGCCGATCTTGTCTCTTCGCCCGCTTTTTGCGCAACACTCAGTTTGCTGATTCTATGTGTTTCAGGAGCGAGCGCCACCTCATCTGCATCTTTGGCTCTAGCCAGATTATTCTCGTTTTCTTGCATCACTCGGTCATTAGCTTCGCGCTGTGATTGGACATGGTTGTGATCGAAATTCTCTCGCACGTCTCTAATTTGTGGGCTACTCTCTACTATGTTCTGCTCCTTAATATGGTCAATCATGTTCACGTTGTCTCTGACCTTCCTCTTCGAATCTACAGGCACATTCCGGCGAGTAAAAGTAAGGTAATCATCCTGATGAGATTCGACCAAATTACGATCGGGTTGGAATCGTCCACCAGTGGCATTATATTCTGAACCATCTCTACGACAGCCAGCAGCTATCTGATGTCGGGCAGCAAGGGACGCCTCTATGGAATCAGAGTTTCGTTTGGTTGGTTAATGGTGTGATCTATGAGGGTTTTAGGGTTGCATTTAATCATGAGTCATTACCTTGTGCTGATAGAGTCTGTCGATGTTGCGGATCTATCGTCGGGTCGCTGTCCTCATCTTGGTCGCCGAATAAACCCCTTGATCCCGAGCGGAGACTCGTTGAAGGCCGGTACTCACTTCTCTTTCTCATTCCCATCTTCTCCAATCTATTTAAATTTGCGTCATAAACAATTAGCGGAGTTAAATCAGGATCAACATATGCGGTGTTAGTCGTCTGGTGAGGACTGATCGATTCTCTTGGCCAATCGGTCTCAAATTGAGGCCCATACTGCGGCAGATCTGTTTTTGAGCCTCCAACGAAATCCGCACTTTCACGAGCGACGTGACCATCAACTTCCAACACTCGCTTGTGGTCCGCTGCCGCTCTAATGGGGTAACGTTTTTCGAAAGTTTCATGCGGGTGAATCTTCGCTCTGTATTCGTTAGAATCGACCAGCCCCCCAGCGACCTCACCGCTTGGTCCGTCTATCGGAGATGGCGAACTCACTTCTTTTCGGATCCAACCCCGCGATCGGCAATCAGCCTTGTTGTCAACCTTCCTTTCGTCATCCAGTTCTTGGGCAATCTGCCCGCCATGGTCGGCCCCCATAAGCTCCTGGTACCTCTTCCAACCCTCCAAGCGCGCTCGCGCAAGGGCCTCATAGCTCGTCTCGAAGGTTGTTTTCAAATCCATATCACCCTCTAGCACAATGTTGTCTCGAGGCTTGCTCGCTACCTCTGGTCTCGTGATTAGCACCTGAAGGCACCCTTCCGCTTGGGGCTCCGATTTGTACGCACTTCCCAAAAATCTTGATCCCATCAGATATCGTTCGTCTCCAAAACAACATCCACGGGCTGTGTAATTGCGTCCGTTCGACATCAAGCTCTGCCTGCTAGTCTCGATCAACTGCGTGTTAACATTCGCGCCGTTTATGGGGCAGTCGTCGCACCCGTTGTAAGCCTTCGATTCTCCCGGGGACGAAACGAAATTTGAGCATGTATGGCTACTGTGAGCATGGCGATGGTTGGAATGGGGAGGCCTTGGAAAGTTAGTGGAAAACTACTTCCATTGAGGTCAGAGGCAGCTTAGCGTAGCATCAAGCAGAAGGTGGCCAGTAGTTGGAGTTTGTAACTAGACTCTCGCTGCCGTGAATTCAAACTGACCCACTTGCCCAAAGTTGCATTAATTGGCCCAAGCGCCTCGCTTGACCACAAAGATGGTCTCTCGCCGGCCTGTCTCCAGCACTACAAATATGCCTCTGGGCGACATTTTAATGGGTACTATCATCTCCATGGCGACAGGGTCCGATCTAAACTCTCTCAAACTCGTCATAGCATGTGAGTCGACGCGATCCGTGGCCCAACGCCTTGAGAGCCAGTCACGAGCCAATTCATCCCACAAGAAAACGCTTGCCCTAGAAACATTCTCTGCAAATATTGGATTCAGAACTTCTCTTCGCATGAGTCTTGTTGTGACAAAATCTGAACATCAGATTTCGTCGATTATGAATGTCGCTATTGAGATCTAGAAACTTTTGGCGCTTTTACACCCTCTTAGCGCCAAGAACCATTCTCTATCCCTCAGAACAGAGGCCACATCCGCCTACTTACCCGCAATCGCATAAATTGCAAACGCATTTCAATGGCCGCTCCATCATGATCAAGTTTTGCTCCACCATATTGGCGATTTGCTCCTGGATCTGTCTACTTCAACTGGACTAAGGTTTTCAGCTCGCCAACTAAGCCAACAATAAGCTTAGTGGCTGCTCTGCTCTGGATAAGCGAGGATAGTTCTAATTAGATAGCTGGCTGGTGGCGCTCGCGAACTGCGTTTGCGCATTCGTAGTCCAGATGCTCATTTTGGGTAGGTGCATGGTCTCTGGTACTATATTCAGTGCAATCGAGACAGATCATCTCTCTCCCTCTATCTTTTCCTCTGGAAGCCGCTCGATGGCGCCGTCATCACTAAGAGAGGCAAAAAGGTCACCCACCTGTATGGCTACCATTTAGGTTTGGCTGAAGGTGAACGATGGATAATACAATTAATATCCACACAGATGGCCTTTGGCGGTCTGATCAGCCATGAACCAGGGGACCCAACTCACCTCGTTGATCCCAACTTCAACTGGCCACTAGAGTAGCCTTGTTAGGCCAACATTGTTGGCCAGCCTGAGCAGCAACGAGAGCGCCACCACAATTATGGCTCTGGATCTGCACAGTCTATCTGAGATTCTTCCAGTCCAATTAATTTGTAACAGCAACAATAGCAGCCAAGATTGCAACCATATCGACGAGAAAAATGACAACAGTAGCACCGTCGCAGCTATACAATCAGGCAGTGACCGAGTTCTTGTCGTAAATGCAATTTTGCGGGCGATTGCCTCGTAGCGATCACGAAAGAAACAATCCAACATGACCCACACGAACCATCGTCGCAGCGAAAGATCTAGCCCACATAAGAGCAGCCGAAAGTATGGCGGTTATTGTAATTCAGCAGAGCATGTTTAGCATGACTAAAAATGAATGAAATCCATCGGAAGTATGATCTCAACGAAGAGCAAGGAGGAACCCAACTCATCGCTAATGATCTGGTCCAAGAATAGTAGTATGCATTAGAACTGGATCAGCCACTCGAAACTGCTGTAAAGCAGAAAAGGAGCTCGTTCTGAGGGTTGCGCCGGATGCGCTAGATGCGCCTGGAGTGGCGCCAGGTCGGTAGGGCAAATACGCGCGAGGCGAGCAAAATAGCGCTCTCCCACCTTCCGTAATGCCTCTCGAATGAGATTGCTCGACATTGAGCAGATTCAGGAGCTCTAGGATAGTCTGAAAAGTTGGCTCCAGGGGTGATAGAAATGAGGATCTACCCACCCGCACATGGTCGATCAAAGCAAAGCCTAGCTTCACGTGACTTTGTGGCTCATGAGTGACCGGGCAATCGGGTCTTACTTCGCTCTGTTAGGCTTACTAAATAATCAAATGAACTGCCTCTCGGTGGAATCGGGTGATCGTCTGGCTCTGACCCTCACCAAGCTCAAGATTCCGCAACTCAATTCGGCCCTACAAAACTCGACCCTCCTCGGTCTCTGCGAGATTCTAAAGCGAGGTGTTTGGCGCGCTCAGCCCGATAGGAATCTAGGCCAGGGCTTCAGATTCGTTGAGCGGGCCACCTGGCGTTCGAGCACAAGCAAGGAAGCAAGCCGTACCCCATCGGCCACAACCCTACCTTGCCCGTCCAATCTGGCGGTCAGCGGGAGTGTCGGACGCCGCCTGCGCATCGTGGTTTGGTCGCATCGTTCCATTTCAGGATGCAGAGATATATTTATTTTAGCTAGCGTTACTGAGGAAAGAATATGACAGACCTGTTGCTACTGAGGTTGTCTTGTGCTGATACCCTCCTGACATGTCGTTCCGAAGCTCGTCTTAAATGGTAGATCAAATCCTCCGGCGTCTTTTCGCAGGCTTCCATCAGCGGGCGAATTATCAATAAGCTGTTTTACTCTAAGCATTGGGGCATCCATCTAACTACTGTATGATCATTTATTATCAATGCGATGAGGTTCAGGCAATGTTATTCACAATAGTTGATTGCTAGCGAGTGAGTAGTTGACAACAAGTGAAAGGACATAGTGGGTTATCGAGACAGATAACAATGATGCATCGCTGATAGAACCTGTTACTGAACATGCTGACTATTTGCTGCAAGCTTTTAAAGAATAGTATTTACTCACGACTAAAATAAACAAAATCTGACGACGAAAATGCCGTCCGGATCATGTATCTGTCCTCCTCTCTTTGTGACAGAATTCAACTGTAAACTCAAAGTCGATCATCACCAAGAGCAGAAAGATGGAATCAGCGAATCAAGACGAAATTCTAAGAAAGATTGAGGAGAAGATAACCTTGTACCCAGGATTCCCGAAAGAGGGAATTCTCTTCAGGTGAGTCTGAAGTGTCCCTCAGGCGATTGCGTCTACTAATAGACTCACCAACTCGCACTCTTTATTTGGTTGGCTAACAAATTTCATAACCGACATCCTAGGGATATCATGCCCATTCTTGGGGAGCCAGAACTTCTGCACGAGATGATACTAGTGCTCTGCAGCAAACTTGAGAACATCCAATTCAACAGAATACTAGGAATTGAATCGCGAGGATTTCTAATTGGTCCATTACTTGCTCAACGTTTGAAGCTACCGTTCAGTCCCATACGGAAGAAAGGTAAACTGCCCGGTGAGCTATATACCGTAGAGTATGAACTCGAATATGGAAAAGATGTTCTCGAGGTCCAAAAGCATAGCCTACCCGACGATAGCAAATGTCTAATTGTGGACGACTTGATGGCAACCGGAGGTTCGTTGCTTGCAGCTAAAAAGCTGGTTGAGCTAGCTGGTTCCAAAGTAGCCGCCTATGCAGTAGTGATAGAGCTTAAATCGCTCAAGGGCGCAAGTAGATTGTGCGGGTCCCCTATCATCTCTTTGTTTGCATACTGAGGCATTCCAACAAAATTTCCCAGATAAGGTTCCATTGTATCATTTATTGCGTCGAGCGCTGTTTTGTCTTCCTGGAATTCTTCAAGGTCCGTTGTTGATTAACGAAGCCTATCAAGGGAGTTATCGCTTTGGGGTTGTCCTTGTTTCCAGAACAAGTAGTAGCTCCTTGGTTGGTTAGCTCGTCTAAGTTTGTCTCCAACGTTTGTATGGGCGAGTGCTGGGGTCTACATTTCTGAGCTTGAATTTTGTCCATGAATAGTATGAATTCAGAATCTTGCTCGATCCATGGAGATGATAACTCTGTATAGCTTGCCTCTTTTGCCTCGTAGGGCCCCTTTTCGCCAGCCGCACCCTCGTTAGTGCAGCCGGTGTAAAATGGACCACTCTTTGGACTTTTATGCCATAATGATAACTCTACGACTGCAGGATATTCGTGGCCGTCTTTATCGAGAAAGACATAGTTATCGAAGCGCTCCCGAAATACCGTCATCTCGTTTAAATCCAGAAAGTTGATGTAGGCTCTACTGTATGAATAAGGTCCCAGGCCTGAATTTGCCTCAAAAAAGCAAAAGTAATCGTGATTTGGTAATGGAGAGACTTGCCTCAAGAAGTCGTCCTCTTTCATTGATGGGGGTAGTCGACGTATAACAAGCTTGTTATCTGGCATTATAATACATCCGACTATCTGTTTTTGCGGCTTTCTTCCATGCTAAGGGATTCGTCGGTCAGTGTCATGTGTTGCTCAGTAATTGGTGACTCTTGTTATGATTATGATTTAACATATTTTGAATCGATGAAGATCGATATGTTTTAGCTCATAGACGCGTCATGCAGTTGAATTTCGGATTGAGTACGTTCGAAAAGCTCATGGAGAATTTCTACCCACGTGGGTTCCTGATTAGGCTTCGCCCTAAACAGCTTGATGCTCTAGAATTACGAGGATCTATCTCGTTTGATCGTCTTTTTGGTTCCAGGTGAACTATGTTGAGCAAATTGCTCAAATCCGATCGGGCTTTTATCCAAATCACAAGAAGATATTCCTCGATATTAAGTCGACTAGAATTGTGCCCAGTGCTCGTGTCAACAAACAAAGACGTTTATACAAATCTTGCTCTAGAGCATTGGCTATACAAGAACTCAACTTTTAGAGACGAAACTGAATTTCGTCATGATACTAACAAGAGAGTTTTTCCCAAGCCAATTGTGCTTATATGGACCGATGAACCGTGCGTTGTTATTGGTCGGCACCAAAATCCGTGGATAGAATCAACTTTGGGCATAGTAGACAAGGCAAATGTCAAGTTGGCCAGAAGATATTCAGGTGGTGGTTGTGTATATCATGACGAGAACAACATTAACATTAGCATCATAGGCCACAGGAAAACATTTGAACATCGTCAAAGTAATCTAAAGTTCTTGGCCGATGTGATCGAACGCAAGTATAATATCAAATGCAATCCGACACCCAGATACGACCTAGTCCATGAAGAAACTGGTCGCAAAGTCTCAGGCTCAGCTGCAAAGTTAGGCAGACAAAATTGTGTCCATCATTTTACATTGCTGGTTGACACCGACATGGATGCCCTGCACATAGCAATCCGTCAAAACCAGCAGCCTTTCATCGAGTCGAATTCAACAGCCAGTATTCGCAGTGAGGTAATCAATTTGAAAAGGTTGAAGGCTAGTTTGGATGTTAATCGAGTCACATCCGATCTAGCCTTTGAGTATGGCAAATTATACGGGGGCACTGGAATTAGCTCGTCAACCAATGAGGACCGCGTAAATTGTGATGAGATGGACTACAATCGATTCGCGACAATCAAAGAGGAGCTTGAAAGCTGGAAATGGTTGTACGGTATGACTCCAAGGTTTAAATTAAGAAGATCGGTGGCTCTTTCGGTCGGCGAGCATGGGAGGTCGGCTCAATTCACTGTCGGGATAAACAAGGGTTTGTTCGAGACTATCGAGATCGAAGGTGATCTAGATTGCAAAACTATAGAGCAGGGTCTTCATGGCCTGATAGGAACCAAGTTCAACTACAGAGAGGCCATGATAAATGTAGCTGGTCTCCTCAATAAGTCGGGTGCAGCAAAACCTACCGCATCTGTTGGAGTCGAAATCGTTTTTATAACTCACCTGCTACAGATGATCCACGAATCCAATTTTTGATCCAATCAATCTTCGAGAATGAACTGTATACCACTGTTTTACCTGATATGAACTTTCATGCGAGATAGACAAGAACTCAGATTTGCCGTGCCAAATCTAGTTATGAATACTTTGATTCTCTAGCTCAGTCGGGTTGATTCCCGGTGCAAATCGTCCCGCCCAAAGTGAGGATCAATCGTGATGAAACCAAGTTTAAGCTATCAGATTGTTATTATTACAGAGTATGAATGATTGATCTTATCTCATCGACAAACAACTGTCGACGCGTTGGGCTCAAATCATGAAAACTGCCATGAAAATTGTCATAGTATTTCACTACAGGTTAATCTAATCGGACATGACCCAGCAACAGGTTGACTGTCCACGCAGAGAAGTGGTAGGTATTTAGGGAAGTTACTGGATGGAAGTAGTGCAGGCTCATCGACGTAAAACGTTAGTACCTTTCGAGATAAGTTTTTGACACTTGGGTCACCAAGTTCAAAAATCGAATCCTATCTGACGACTGAGTTTTATTCGTAGTCGTTTATGCTGACTATAACAACAGTGTTCCAAGAACAGTTGAGAGCATGGATTGTAAGACGAAATTCAAATTTGTATTGCTCGTCCTGATCATTTCCCTCCTCTCCCAGGATATAGTTATATCATCGAATCCGATCTCCACCGACACTATACTCCAGTTGGAGATGCAGGAGAATGTACAGAAAGAGAATTCGATGAAAAGAAGCAACTCTCGCGACGACATATGTGGAAACAGAGGTAGATTTTGCGAGATCATATGTAAGAACAATCCCTCAGAGGGAGGCAAGATGTGCAAGTAAGTAGGCAAAGGTAAATCATAATCTAAGATTGGAGACCGGCAATTCCTAACAGTCAAACATGTGTCTACCAAAGTTGTGATGCCTACGCTCTGCGGACTGGACCAACAGATAACATAGACTGCCGAATGATGTAGGGGTTCGCAGGTAGTATAGACATGCGCACCTAGGTGCACTCTCTGGTACAACAAAATGTGTGCCTGATGTGTCTACTTGACACTGTCTAGTCACCATCAGTGGAATATCAATTAAAGTATTCATCCCGTCTCCAGACCAACCAATCTACAACACACGATCTGAGTTCCCTGAACTCTTCGGTGCGTCTCTACAATAATCAAACCTCATCCTTGCAGTCTGTCTGGCCAAGCGAGTCGACAAGATGCCTGACGAATGAAGTATATCCGTTTGAGAATTTCTCTGACCGTTCAAGACCGTTCGAGCTAGCTAATTCTTCATACATGTAGCCGACGAGCCCCTCTGATCTAACATCAGATTGGAGATCATATCTCAATCGCTCGATGCGACCGTGCGTCATCATCGTTGCCTCCAAGATTATCGATTCTAAGTGAAACATATACCTCTGTTCGACCTTAACAGCGTGAGCTGCGTTGATTTGGAGATTAACAAGGGCTGAAATCAGCTCGAACCTAGCGCTACTACTCGAATGCCTTGTGGTGATTGAGGGATGAGGGAGGGGTATTGGTCCTATCACTTGCATCAGCCTGCTCGGCTGACATCTTGTTATACTAAAGTGGCACCTAAGAGATACTCGGACACGAGCACGATCTCGATAAACCAGACGAGGGTGCTATGGTTGCTGTATCTGGCGAAACTTGTCAGAAGTTTCTCCGAGACAGGACCGTTCCCCTCCCCAATCCGCACAGCGAGATGGCCATTAGATTGACCAGCGTACGGATTTGCGAGTCGCTCGATGGGAACTCATAGTTTGCTTGAAGTTAGAAAAGTTATCCTCGAGACGATGTTCCTCTACCAAAACGCGCTTGCATGTGGTTTGTCTTACATTGTATCGTTTTTAATGCGCCTCACAAGAAATGCCTCGGCAACCTAACGAGGGTTGGCCCACTTTCATACTGCAGGAGTTAATCAAGACGGGGGTTTGCAGCACAGGTGAACCCAAATATGACCCTCTTCGCGTGGCCACACAAGCCTCAACGCATGTTCCGAATCGAGTATTCTATACACATCGTCTCGCTCTCTTGGGTTGACTTAACACTGACCTACACCCAGATCGCTGCTCTGAATCTCCACCGACCAATATTGCGATGATCCTCAGCCCATGATGATGGGCAAATACTTATTACATTTTGCTCATGAGCATGTAACATTCAGATGGGCCGAATTTCTGGCCCTGACCTCACGACACAATTGTCGATTTCGATTGATTTCTCACATCAAGTATCTTAGGACCCGACCGTTCATAATTATTGAACTAATAGATGGAACAAAAGAAGAAAGCCTCATCAAGAGCTCTAGAGAAAGTTATTTGCTTAAGGGGTTGTTTGAACTTTGGGCCCGATCTAGCATTTCAGTTGATCACTTAGCTCAGGAGGTCTATGATTCAACTCCGTATGTTACCTCTGGATGTGACTCTCATGATCAGCCATTCCGAGTTGATTGCGAGAGCTTTGGGTCGAAATTGTCTCAAACAACCAAACTCGAGTGGATAAAGAAGTTAACCTTCCTAGAGAGCTTCCAATCGCGTCCGAATCTATCGGAACCCAAGCAGTCATATTGCATCTTCGAAATGAACGATAAAACCCCGCAAGGCGATGTAACTTACAGAGAGTATTATTTTGGCCGACTGTTGACTAGAGGAAATCGGAACGTAATCAATGATTTCTCGCTGAAGAAAAGAAAGTTCATCGCCAATACAACTATGGACCCGATGTTGAGCTTGATAGCTGCCAATACAGCTCAGGTTAAGGAAAACGATTTTGTTTATGATCCTTTCGTCGGTTCGGGTGGGCTGCTAGTTGCAGCTGCCTACAAGGGGGCTTACGTGCTTGGCGCTGATATCGACTGGCAACTTCTCCATGGAAAATCAAGGCCGTCTCGTAAAGGTCAGAAAACAAGGTCTCTCGGCGAGAGCGTCAGGGCTAACTTATACCAATATCAAATTGGCCATCGTTACATCGACGTCGTTGTCTCAGACATAACCCGATCTCCTCTGGTCGACAGTTTCGTTGTTGATTCAATAATATCTGATCCTCCATACGGTATTAGAGAGTGTTCTGAGAAAATAGGAATGAAAAAGCGCCAAGCTCTAAGAGAGCACAAAGTTAGGTATCCATCCAAGATCACATATAGCATAAAGGAACTTCTGACAGATCTTCTTTCTCTATCCGCAAAACATCTAAGTATAGGTGGTAGGCTTGTTTATTATTTGCCTGTGATAAGAACTGATGACGCTTTGGAACGTTTCATTCCTCGACACCCATGTCTTGGTTTGATCACACATTGCGAGCAGCAACTTGCAGCAAAGGTATCAAGACTTATGGTCGTCATGGAGAAGACGCGGCCCCTAGAGGATGGCGATTCAGTGTTTGTTCCACAGGAAGTCGCCAATATGAACTTCCGAGACGTTTATTTTAGCAAATCGGACACGGCGATAAGTGGTCAACATGGATGATGATAAGATTGCCTTGACGACATTAGTTGACAAAATCTGTTAATTCTTGTAAGGATTGGGTAAAACTTCGGGTGAGCATAGTGGTCGTCGTGCCTGTTCTAGTATGTGTCGATTCCTTAGGTTTGATTCTCGATCGCTCTACGCTGGACGATTCTGTTTCATCCTCCCCCTCTTGCCTCTCTGGCTGGGGGGATTTGGTTGGAGCGGATGGACACCTCCGCCATGCAATGAATTGTTATTTGACTGGATATTATTACTATTTGTATTATTTGCCGAGTGATATTTCAGCGCACAAAGATCGTGGCAAATGATCAATGTTTTCTGAGGCGTAGTTGAGTTATCTAATATACAATATTTTTCGCCCTTTTGCAACGGTCTAGTGCAATAGTTGCATGCAAAACACTTGTCATGGAAGAACAACGTATTCGATTGCGTGGTTTGTGTTCCGTAAAGAGGATCTCCCGTGGAGATGGTTTGTTTGATTGAGAAAAAATACTGATCGTCGGTAATTTTAGCAGCACAACTGAAGCAAGACGGTCCAAAGTGGGCTAAGTAGTCGTTACGACAATACAAGCTACCGTTGGTTTCGAAATATTTAGAGTCGAGTAGCTTGTTACATTCACAACATTTTAGACATTCTGAATGCCAAATCTTGTTATCCGGACTTGTTTTGGACATGAGTCGATCGTAGATGGTTCTATTACAAGCATTGCACGTCATATTCGTTGAACAATGTGTTGCTTGTTTACTTCACGGCCCTGTAAATCGTCAAATTCACAACTGAGACGGCTCCGCTTAACTTAGACTGTCGTTCCCTCGGATCCCAGCGAGTAGGGAGATAGAAGTTAACGTAGGGTTTAATTGGCTATTGAGATGGGTTTCTGAGTTTCGTTTAGCATCTTGACTTAATTGGCCGCATATTTGCATAACCAACTAACATGGTTATTGTTCACGCTGAGGTAGACCTTTAAGCATCATTCCTCATTCACCTAAAATGATTTCTCAGACTTTCAGTTACAATAATGAGTGGACGCCTAACAGATTCAACTATACATGACTCGGTGGCAGATATAACATTCAAATTTACATAATCGTTATTTAGAAGCTCTCAGAACCTGTCCAAAAATGCAAGCTGAGGACGATGCTCGATAAATAAACTTCTTTGGGGCTTCCTGGAAATTTTTTGTCGTTGCATATGATGATTGGGGGACTCTTGTGAGCTGGCGTGATTCTCATCGATTTGTGTCTGTGTTGATGATTTTCCAACGATTTTTGGCTCGCTGTTGCAGGACGCCTCTCGCAAGTCTGGGCGCCAGAAAGAGTGCGTTAATTTGTATTATACATCTATATGTTCTTGGTCTCTCAGATTCGGCTCGAAAGTAGGATCCGTTGTTTCTGGAATGCAGTTTGCGACCCATCCTCCTCCTCAAACATCAATCAAGGTATTCATCCCGTCTCCAGACCAACCAATCTACAACACACGATCTGAGTTCCCTGAACTCTTCGGTGCGTCTCTACAATAATCAAACCTCATCCTTGCAGTCTGTCTGGCCAAGCGAGTCGACAAGATGCCTGACGAATGAAGTATATCCGTTTGAGAATTTCTCTGACCGTTCAAGACCGTTCGAGCTAGCTAATTCTTCATACATGTAGCCGACGAGCCCCTCTGATCTAACATCAGATTGGAGATCATATCTCAATCGCTCGATGCGACCGTGCGTCATCATCGTTGCCTCCAAGATTATCGATTCTAAGTGAAACATATACCTCTGTTCGACCTTAACAGCGTGAGCTGCGTTGATTTGGAGATTAACAAGGGCTGAAATCAGCTCGAACCTAGCGCTACTACTCGAATGCCTTGTGGTGATTGAGGGATGAGGGAGGGGTATTGGTCCTATCACTTGCATCAGCCTGCTCGGCTGACATCTTGTTATACTAAAGTGGCACCTAAGAGATACTCGGACACGAGCACGATCTCGATAAACCAGACGAGGGTGCTATGGTTGCTGTATCTGGCGAAACTTGTCAGAAGTTTCTCCGAGACAGGACCGTTCCCCTCCCCAATCCGCACAGCGAGATGGCCATTAGATTGACCAGCGTACGGATTTGCGAGTCGCTCGATGGGAACTCATAGTTTGCTTGAAGTTAGAAAAGTTATCCTCGAGACGATGTTCCTCTACCAAAACGCGCTTGCATGTGGTTTGTCTTACATTGTATCGTTTTTAATGCGCCTCACAAGAAATGCCTCGGCAACCTAACGAGGGTTGGCCCACTTTCATACTGCAGGAGTTAATCAAGACGGGGGTTTGCAGCACAGGTGAACCCAAATATGACCCCTTCCTAGATGACCACGCATACCTCCCGTTTATTTAGACATCAATACGTATACTCGAATCTGGTTATAAATTTCATCATGTAAGGACATAGAACAGAGCACAAACAAGCGGCGCCGTGTACCTCATGGTTTCGAACATGTTAGTTCCTAGCCAGAACTTCGCGTAGCAACCGAGGACCATAAGTAAGAGGATGTGGAATAGGGCTCTCCTCAGTGTTAACGTGTCGAATTTAAGTGAGACTGTCTTTGACCAAAGACCAAATAGTATGAGCGCTGGTGAGGCAACCAGAGCAGTGAAGAACGTTGTGACCAAGATGGGCGGTCGTTTTTCTGGCTCGCGAAATTTGTGCTGTATTTCTGGTTTCAGTCCTTGCACAAGCATGAAAGAGTTGCATAATAGTCCTAGGGCGCAGATAGCTGCGATGATGATCCACCTTTCTACCATGATTGTGATAATATTTTCAGTGATGATTGATCCGGACCGAAGTGCTGCGAAAATATCGCTCGATCGACAGAATGAAACCTCATCCAACGTGGAGTATTCAACCTCGCGCTGAACAGCGCTCATTCAAGAGAATGAAATAGTCTGTTAGCGGCCAACATCGGCAAACATTCCTATTCCTCCCTCCTATCTCCCTCAAGGACCCCATGAGATTCGACAATTAAAAACCATGTTCTCGACTTCAACCCAACGTCGGCAATGGATGTACGAGAGCCAAGAAGAGTTAGACGGGCTGCGCCTGAAATCAAACCAATCTGCCGGCAAAGCGTTTGTCAAATCTGGAAGGCTGCAAGCAGACCAGTTATTATCCCCAAAAGATGAGCTCTATTTAGTGAGAAGTTACCTAGTCAACCTAAAAGAATTTTGCAGAAAGTTCACGCCAACAATGCGGAGGTCAGTCATTGCGACCGCCTTCATCTACATGAAGCGATTCTATCTCAACGAGTCCTGCATGGATTACCATCCCAGAAATATTGGCGTAACTTGCGCTTATCTGGCTTGCAAGGTGGACGAGTTCAATGTCTCCATTGATCAATTCATCAAAAACGTTAGAGGCGACTGTGTCAAGGCGCAGAAGACAGTGCTTTCAAACGAGTTGTTGCTGATGAAGAAGCTTAGGTTCCATCTCACTGTCCACCTACCATTTAGAGCTGTTGAAGGATTTCTCATTGATCTCAGAGCAAGAGGCGGCCCAATGAGAGACAAGACTGACTTGCTGACGCCTGAAATCGATGACTTTCTGGATAAGTCAGTCTTCACCGATGCCTGTTTTCTGTTCACACCATCCCAGATAGCTTTAGCAGCAGTTTATCACAGCGCTGAAAAGAGCGGCCTTGACATGAGCACCTATCTAAATGACGTACTTTTTGCCGGCGATCCCGATGCTCTTACATATTTTATTCAAGCTGCTTCTGAGTTGAAGAATCTCATTGAGAGGGATTTACAGAATAGCCCAAGCAAAGATATCATAAAGAAAATTGAGAAGAAGCTCGCGGACATTAAGTGATGCTCTACGAAAGTGTTTCAGTGATAGTATTCAGTTTGCCGACAGAATGACGAGCGGCTTGTGACCATCTGCGTCCATCGTGTAAAGCCCTAACTGTCAGCCACATCAACCGGCTCACATTAAGATTGATTAATTGGCCTTTTTCACCCTCAGGCAGCCAAGTGTTTGTCGTACGATTGGCTTTCATTCATAAAAGTGTCTCCCGAAACCGCAATGTCCCTCTCCTTCAAGCGGTTCGGATGTAAATTTGAATGTAAATAAACATCTTGAAGCTTAGCAGGGTACAAACAATTTTAAGCAAGGCTCAGGCTTAATTGAAGCGATACGAGTGGCGCGTGGGCAATTCAAGTTAGCTCCGGATTGCGAACAAGATCAAGTTGAAAAGCCTCCGGCACCATATTGCAGTCATGTGTTGCTTCCGGCTGCAAACGACCATCCCGCACTCTTGTCCAGTCTAACGTCCATTGTTGAGCCATTGCTTGCGACTAACATGAAGACGACGCTAATTGTGTTGTGATTCAAGAGGATTGACCAGTTTGAAGGCACACGCGTGCCGTTTTATCGCACTCTTGTAACCAGCAACTGGCTGCCAAAATGAGCAAGACTGAAAGTTGTCTCTTCGAACTAAGCCACCACCATCTGCTGGCTCTAGAGAAAGAGGACAATAAAGTTCATTTGCGGTTTCCGTTGCTTACGATCCGGGCGAGTCTGCGTGGAACAAGATTGTTGTTGCCTGCAAAAGTCTGGTTGGTCCAAGTGAGGCCAAACTAATTGCCTTTTTCCGTCCACTCGTTACAAGTTCAAGTCAAATTCGAATTTCAACTCCTGCACCGGCGGCGCCAGGGTGGATTTGTTTACATTTGGCTAGTTTGAGCTGCTTGCAACGCTGGTGACCACCAGAGGCTCATCTTGAGCGCCATAAACCGTTTAGTTGAAGTGGCGGCGCAGCAAGTGCCGCCTACTGGACATATGGGCACCGACAGCCTCGCCTCTGTCTCCTTGAGACAATCGGGCTAGCTGTATGTTTGCTGCCAGCCCTGCCGCTGGTGACGTTGCAACAGAGCAAAACTTGTTTCAAGCAAATTTGTTTGCCGGCTGCATGGATCAGTTGAGAAACAGTTGGTTCCGAGGCTTGAAAGCCAACGAGCTGTAGAGACTCTTTCTGACCGTTAGTCGGCGGAGAAACCAAAGTTTGAAGCTCATCCTCCTTTAGACTCCAAACACATTCGGTGGACCGTGGGCACTTTAGAGAATCATGACCTGAGTCTGCTCGGTTTGCTAGATTGCTAACCCGAGCGCGCTACCGTACAGTGTCGGCAGTATAATTTCGTCGCAAGGTGCATGCCTAAGCCTGACGAGTTCATTCATTGTTGCTTGCTGCCATGATGCACTTTACACTTTTATTGGCGCAGAGTGTCGTCATAAAAGTATCCCTCGGTGTTCAGAGCTAGATTGGCCGGCCCTTCCATAGCGCTTTTCGCTCCCTCGCCCGCTGCCTTGGACGAGTCTGCCTGGGCCAGTGCCAGAGCGGCCGGCAAAGATGCAGCTGGCGCCGGCAGAGCGCTCAGTGCTTACCATTTGATGATAATGAAACTCACATGTGGCCCTCAGATGCGGCCCAAAGTCGGCCCCAAGTGCAGCCCCAACATCTGGTAGTCATCTGGATCTGGACAACAGTAGGCAGCCGCAAGTTGGGCGCCTTAGAGTGGGCCACTGGCAACCATGCTAGGCTGTTTGAGTGGCCGGGCTGGCGCCGCTGCCACAATCTCCCAATGAAGACCGCTTATACAAAGTGAGCTGCCGTTGTTGTTGTTGGATTCAAGGCAGAATCGGCGCCGTTGCGCATCTAAGCCGGCGCCAGCGGGCCGCGGCCGAAGTTTCGGCCAGTCGCGCGCAGCTTACAGATCTCTTGTTGGGCGCAAGTTGCGGACACTTTATGCACAAAAATGCGCATGGATTTGGAATCAAAAGGAAACTCACGAGTGGCTCGCGACGTAAACGCCACTTGAGCTGGAGTCCCAGTGCGAACTAAGAGGTTGAAGCGAACTGGGCGAGAAAAGTTTTCGTTCGCAATGTCTAACCTGCTGACAGAAAATCGGCTAGGAGAGGCGAAGAAAACAGTCTTCTTTTTATGTTGTTGCGAGATAACTTGGCACGCTTCTCTCGACCAGTGAGCCAGGCCAGCCGCGTGCTTTCAGCTCATTGCCCCCAAGAAAAGTTGAAACTCGTCTCAAGCAAGACGCGAGCCCCTTATTTCCGAAGCAAGATAAACCCAAGCAAGCCGGCAAGATGTTCACCCTTCCTACAACCAACAAGAGCTCTCCAAGACTCTGCCTGCTCCTGAAAACGCTTCTCTTCTTGCTCTGCATCTATATAAAACGCGTAACTGCCGCCTCCTCCTCCTCCGCCATCCAAGCTGATCCTAACAACTCGTCGACAACTTCTTTGGGGGCAAACGCGCGCAAGCAAGCTTACCTGGACGACATTATGATCTGGGAAAACGATTTTGACTACTACCTATATTGTCCCGTTGACGTTGCCATCAAGTACAAAGAGAATGCCAAGTCACAGGTCAATTCGACCTACTTGCAGAAGCTGAAAAAGGAAACGGCCGAGAGGGTCGACGTTGTCTGGCTCAAAAATGAGCTCCCATTGCATCGGCCGAACGGGAACCCGATACTCTCCCCGGATGGTGATAACAAAACTAAACTCTTCATAGGCATCGGCCTCTCCGATGCTGGAACATACACTTGTCTGCTTGATTATAGGAACGTCTCAAAGGAGGCTTCCAAATACCTGAGCCTACATCCATCTATAACTTTCAACCTGATAGTTGAAGCTAGAGGTTCCCTACTTCCCGACACAAAGCCAACTATCTCACATCCTCCAGCAAACCAACTGGTCAAAAGGGGTAGCAATGTCACCTTCACCTGCAATAAAATTGTAACCATGACTAACCAAATAACTTATTGGTTCAAAAGTAACCAACTGGTGAACGAAACGCAGACGGACAAGTTTCTCAAGGCCTATAACAGTTGCAAACAAACTGGCCACCACTCGCACCTCGTTCCGTATTTGATCAAGAACAGTCACAACGATGAGCTCAACTTGTTCAACGTCTCTGACAAGGACGCAGGCTACTACGGCTGCCTCGTATCTAATCCAAAGGGAATCGATGTTAGAATTGCACAGCTCGAACTGCTTGAGCCCATATACATGGTGACAACACGGAACTATGATACAACCACCTCAAATCCTCCTACAACCACTATGTTTTCCACCACCTCTACTTATTCAGACACATCCAAAGTACCCGTCCAGACCACCACCCAACCGAAGACTGAAATTGTGGTGGCGTTCGACTACCAACAGAATACATCCACCCTGGTGCAATCGTTTCCAAATGCCACCGTATTGGCTAGCATCGAGCCGCACAACAATTGGAGCTTGATAGGTATACCGGTGAGTGTAATTGTAACGATCGTAGTCCTGCTCACCATATTCAAAGTGAAAGAATGCCATCAGCATAGTAAGAAGCAAGACCCAATAGCTTCGTTCTCTACATCTGTACCGATCGTTGGAAACAAGGAGGCCAACATTAGGCAGCATCTACCGAACGGAGATCTGCCAAACATCTACAGCTCAGAGAAAACAACTGAGGGCTTCATTAGTGGCCGTCACCAACAGAGCAATGGGCAGCTTATGTCCCAATCTATCTATATATCGGACAAGGAGACCCCATCAATCTCTTCCAATTCAAACTCTGACGAAGCTTCATACTGGGGCAAATTATCCGATGAATCAAACAATAGCAGAGCTTCCTACTTACACACGTCCAACTTAACCACAACCACCGTACCCATGTATGATCACCCGCCCTCGACTGGTGCTGCTCTGAATTATTGTGGAGCAATCGTACAGGATGCTTGTGTCATTAACCCAACTTACGGATTCGTAAGATTAGAGAACGAGTCATCTAGATGGGCATTTCCAAGACGAGATCTCAAGCGTCTGGACAAAATCGGCGAGGGACAATTCGGCGAAGTTTGGCGTTATATCGCTAACCAGAAGGATGGACAAAAGTACGTCGCCGTGAAACAATTGAAGGATCGAGCTGGTCTTGGCGATCGTGAGCGGCTAGAATTGATTGCTGAGATAGAGATCATGAAATCTGTCAACGCTCACCCTAATGTCATCAAGCTGTTATACTATTGTGCTGATGGCTTTGAGCCAATCTTGTTGGTCATGGAATATGCTGAGAATGGTAAGCTACAGACTTATTTGCGTAATTGTCGATCGTACCCCAAAGCGTATGGATGCTTGAGAGACCAAGCGGTATCGGCCATCACATCGAAGGACTTAATCAAATTTTCTTATCATATTGCAAAGGGAATGGAATACGTCGCTTCAAAGGGTATCATACATCGAGATCTAGCGTCACGAAACATTTTAGTTTCCAAAGATAAGATATGCAAGGTTGCCGACTTCGGATTTGCGAGGCGAATCGGTGACGACTGCGCGTACGAACGATCAACGGCTAATCCAGTGCCCATCAAATGGATGGCGCCAGAGGCGCTGGTCGAAAATAAGTTCACTTCTAAGTCAGATGTATTTTCGCTCGGCATATTGATGTGGGAGATTGTTACCCTCGGGGCAACGCCCTATGAATACCTCAACTCTTCTGAGGTTTATCGCAAGGTTACCTCCGGTGGTAGACTGGAGAAGCCTGCCCACTGCAGAGATGAATTCTTTAATATCATGGCCACTTGCTGGATGCACGATCCGGCTCAAAGACCGACATTCAAGGAGCTGGCCGATCAGCTTGAGAAGCTACTGATGAGCAAATTTGATTATATCGAACTCGACCAGTACCCTGAGCATGCCTATTACAATATACTCAACGACGAAAAGGAAAAGGATGTTATGAATATTTGACAAGTGATCACTCGTCGACGGGATTTAGCATCATCATTCGAGCACATCCTTTCATGTGAATAATGAACTAGTTGTAATAAAGATGTTTGGTTTTTGAAACCGTAAGCAAGTACAATGCCCGCATCTCTCAGCAAATCATCTCGTTGTTGTGAGTGAGACACCTGTTTTTTTACTTAACTCAATCATGGTAGTGAGTAGATTGATTGTTGTCCAAATTCCAAGATTGTTCTACAAACCAGGCTTCCAAGTATCCGCTTATTCACGTCGACAAGGGGAGCGGATAGAACCCGACGTTAACATTGTTATTATCTACTGATGTCATTGCAGGTAAACGATGTTGCTGACACTCAAAAATCTAGCTGGCTGGCTCATTGATCCGACCATGGTTCCATCTACCTCTATATGCATGTGCGGAAATCAAAGATCAAATGGGCTGATTGATCATCCCTGACGCGTGAATCGCTTGCATTTATTTTCGCTCTAACATTTGAGCACCATGTTCTTGTTATCGTTGGCACATCATCCCATTGTGCATCCGGCTTAGGTAATGATGTCATCAATAATAACCAAGGCTTCGTTCACAATTCGTACCAGGCCCGCACGCAAGCCTTTATAATCGCTCACCCCGAGGGAGGTGTTTGATTGATTAAGCCGTGTTACTGGCTTTGATTTTGACGATCAGTCTGCCTTCAGACTCATCTCGAATGCCTATGAGTTAAACGTCAGCTCGAAGTCTAGGCATTTGTGCATTAGTTCACCGAAGATGTCACGACACACGTTGTGAGGGTAGCGACGATCGATCCATCGGTTCGGGCGATTTCCGTATCGTCAAAATCTCAATAGGACTTGTTGAAATTTGCAACCACACCAATATGATGAGTGAGATCGATATCGGAGCCCAATCTGGCGCCGGATGAACGGCCATCTATCGTAAACAACAAACCCTTATCAAAAGTATTCATGATTACGGAAATTGAGCTTCACAGTGGTCCACATGTCTGGCTCAAGCGCGTTCATAATGAGGGCCACCTTAAAGCCACCCTCTACCACCCGAATTCCGAGATAAAGCAAGCAAAAGATCACCCGTCTTGCCCATTCATATGTAGCGCCGATTGAACATGGGAGATTCACCTTCATTACGCAACGTACCGTTCACTCTGAATGCTCAAGCTATACACGAATCACAATTGAATCTATCTTCACACTTTCAGCCTGAATACAAGCTATACAAGAGAAGATGGGCTATTCTATTTGCGATTTACATATTTGGATTTCTCGGCTCGCTAGCGAGCGAAACAGGCCCGCTTCTGCACACAATGATGGATCTGCTGGACCTTTCTTTGGATCAGACCATATATATTAGCCAACTCTTTGGCTATCTGACACTTTTCACAACAGCACCCATCGGATGGCTCATCGACAGATATGGACTGAGATATAGTATGTATGTTGCTACTGGGTTTGTGATAGTGAGAAATCTTTGCACAGCTCTCATGTACAACACAACCCTTCCCGGATGGAAAACATACAGGCGAGTCTATTGGATCATAGGTGGTTTGATGGGTGCTAAAGCCACCTCAATATACTACTGTATGCCTCTGAAGATTTCCGAAAACTGGTTCGGCGAGAATGAGAGATCGCTCGCATGGACGCTTATGATAACGTCAAGTAACATTGGCTCGTGCATTATCTGTTTCCTGTTGCCTAGAATAGTGTTCAAGGTTGAGGACTTGAAGCCCATGTTCTATGTGAACATCGTATGCGCAATAGTGACCACTCTAGCTGTATTCCTCTGTATAACCAGATCCAAACCACCATCGCCGCCAGCTGAAAGAACAACAAAGGCAAACTTGGTGAAACAAATGTCCTATTGGAACGCAATCAGAGCAATGTTCGCCAGTAAACAGCTTGTATTTCACATGTTCCATGTAATCATATTCGAAGCGGCATACTATTCCCTTATAGCATTCACACAGGACATCCTGATGAACTCCGGCCACACGAATGTTTTTGTTGGTGACCTATTTGCATTGAACTCAGTAGCATCCATTGTGTTGGTGGTTGGTTTAGGATCTCAGGTGCATCGCGTGCAGAACATTGTGCTGGCATGCAAGATAGCCTCAATCATTAAAACTATAGCCTTGATCTTGAATCTGGTCACAATGTTATATCCAGTCCCTGAATGGTTGGTAGTCGTATGCTCAATTTTGTACATTGGCGTCAGGAGCTGGACAATGCCAAACTTCAACAACATGTCCGCACACCTAGCAAGCGGAACTGTGCCAGAGGCAACAAGTTCCGGTGTGGCGGTCACCCTTGTTATGTTGTTCATCAACCTTTCCCAGGTTGGAATTCTTCAATTTATTAGAAAGACACCAAAAGGAAACAACTACGACAACTCAATTTTGCTGATCTGTTCCATTTGCATTGTAAACACTTTGATTTATGCGATCTTCTTCACAGGATCAAGGAGGGAAAAGGAGATGCTGCGCAATGAGATCCAGGGACCACAAGACTGAGCGCGCAGGTGCGAGTGGTTCCAAGTTGAAGTCGGCGTTAGTGCCGCATGTGTGAGCATAGCGGTAGCTCCGGAACCCAGAGCAGCCCCTCACCTTTTCCAAGATACAGTAGGTGCACACTGGGCCTTCAAGCGGGCACCTGGGCGCCACAGACTGGGACATGACATCAAACGGTTTTATTTATCTTTGGTCAGGATGTTGTAACGCGACAATTTGTTACATAAAGCTTCCGATTCGGCCTCGAAGGTCTTCTCCATCTCAATCTTCTCTGCTTTCACCTTTTGGAGTTTTCTCGACAAATCGTTTGTCAAAAACTCCTCCTCCTGCTCATAATTGATTGCTAAAGATTCCTTCTCCTGTTTTAACCTCTGAATTTTCTTGAGCAAGGTATTTGATATAAATTCCTCCTCTTGTTCAGCTTGTTGTTGAATTGTGACACTATTCCTACGCAGCTCTTTATTCTCCTCTGTGAGCGTGGCTACTTTCTGCTTTAAGGTCTCTATTTGAGCTAACATAATCTCCCTAGCCAATAAACAGTCTTCATTTTCGCATGCCGAATCCATGATAACATGGACCTTTGGAACAATCAGATCATTTTTGTCTTGCCATGGAAAGGCAAAACAATTTGACGAACATTCAAGCTTTGAGTGGTCATGTGCTCGAGAAAGGATGGTGAGAAGACTCAGAGTCTTCTCGTCATCAGTTAAATGGGCATGCGCAAATGGGCAAGAAGAAAGTTCGTAGAAAACGACGCACTCAGGCTTGATATACGCTCAGAATGTCACGTTTACTACGCACAAATTTAGGGAAATGACAGCAAGGACGCACAGAGGACTCTCACTGTTCAGAGTCCTCTGGCCGTCGTTTGGTGTTTGTATATAATGCTTGCACACCATCGGGCTCAATCCAGTTGACGCATAGCCTTGGCTATACTGTATCGAAATCTTGTAAATCAAAACTAAATCAATCAAGCTTCAAGATGTCAGGCCGTGGTAAAGGAGGAAAAGGATTGGGAAAGGGAGGAGCGAAACGTCACAGAAAGGTACTACGTGATAACATCCAGGGAATCACTAAGCCAGCCATCCGCCGTCTAGCTCGTCGTGGCGGTGTCAAGCGAATCTCAGGTCTCATTTACGAGGAGACTCGTGGTGTACTCAAGGTATTCTTGGAAAACGTCATCCGTGATGCTGTAACCTACACCGAGCACGCCAAGAGGAAGACTGTAACCGCCATGGACGTAGTCTATGCCCTCAAGAGACAAGGCCGTACCCTCTATGGTTTCGGCGGATAATCGAATCGCCTGTTCAACATCCACTCACCAATCCGATGTATGATATGACATAATCCAAAGGCCCTTCTTAGGGCCAGCTATACGCCCACGTATGTATGTGAGTCAAAGAGCTTCGTTTTGTACATAGAACCTCACGAATAAACTATTTTTTACTATAAACTTTCGTGTCTCAATCTCGTCTCTTCTCGCAACCGAAGATGTTGTCTCGATACGTAACACGTCGACCGATAACGTCTTTATTACGAGCTGGTGCGCGTATCAGCAAGCCATCGGCTCGTTGTCCTCATGACATAGATCAGTCATGATTGCCTGCCACGCACTCCTTCGCTAGACTCACCCCACAGCCAAGCCTGTCATTCAAGCTCTCCACCCCGAACAACTCTGTGATACATCAATTTCAAAGAACTAAGCCTCACTTTGCGATGATGGAGTCTGACCTGAATGAAGAAATCCGTACCTCGCTGGACAATATAAAGGTGAGTTGATTGAAACCAAGCACCATCGAAGAAATGTCCAACAATCTAACCGCGTCAAAATCAGGCCTGGTTGGCGAGCCGATCCACAACTGGTATAGAAGAGGCAGCAACTATTGCTGCACCAGAGGGACTTCGATCCATAGGCTTTGCTGATCTGAGATTGGAGAGATCAGGTCCACAGCATTATGATGGCATAATCTTCAGTTATGAAACCGGTACCCAGAAGCCAAAGAGTTGGACAGAGCTCTACCATCTGGTCTCTTGGACAGCTGCGTTCCTCTCGAACTTGAAGAATAATAAGACCAGCTTAGCTTCATTAGAACTGATGAGAGGGGCAAACGAATTTCCGATCTCTCTGGCGAAATTTCATGTTGATGAGGCTATCAGTGTTATTGTGAGTGCCCTAAATTTCGAGCTCGGTCTCGACGTTCAGCATCCAGATAGTAGAGGACAGAATTATGCCGTCAGCAACATATTAGTCGAAGATTCTATTAGTCTTCAAGATATTGTGAGACAAGTTTTTGCGTGCTTGTTCTCCAAATGCGTGGTCCGTTTATTCGTCAAAGCTAACCATTATTATTCATCCGTTTTGGCCGCTTACCTGACTGACTTGATGCATCTCTCGGGTGGTACCACTGACGAAGTCAAATGTATTGCATTTGATCGGAGAGAGAGCCTAGGAAATGAGCGTTTGAGCAGGGGTTTGTCTCCAAACAAGAACTCCAAGTTGTCCGTTATTTCAGTGATCTTCAAACAAAGTGATACGTTTGCAGCTGCCCAAGGTATAATAGAATCTTATTTTCGTGAACAGTATCCAAACCTGATAGTTTTTGTCGAGGAATCCACCTATGAAAGGTTTGTCAAAGATTGGCAGCGCTATTATTCTCATGCCGTGCATATTGGCTCTCGCCTGGATAATCGAACAACGATTGTCGATACATTCAACAGTAGAGTTCACATAGACCTCGCGGCCGTGGACATAAAAGCTTCCCATAGGATGCCTGGTAACGTCATTAACGTATTGAAATTCAGATCTCTAGCTGAATTGCTGTCGCTATTAGGCAACTTCCGTAAAGTGCCCTACATGACCATTTGGAATGAGGATGTCCTCTTGTCCAGAGAGTTTGCCTTGCGGGTGAATCAGTGCAATGAATTTTGGCTCAATCATGTTCCCAAAAGCATCGCAGGTCGTAAGTTTCCCGAGGACATATTGAACTTCTACGCAGAGGCAGTTGCTGAGGATACAACCTATATCTACAACTCCGTCTACAGCCAGTTTGCGGAGGATGTCGAACAACTCCGAAAGTCTCAAATAAGCTTCATGAAGAAAGACTGCCGTTTGAGGACAACTCTGATACTCCAAGCCTTAACTTCGTTGATAACCAGGAGTCGATCTCTCAAGAACGGTGCAACAATTGCAGAATCGATCTCTCGGCTCAAACGATTCCAGCAAGCGTTCTCACATAGGATCAATGCTTTCGAGTGTGGAGAGTCACGGATTGAAACTATATCTAGGCCAACCGGTTTAGCCATCCTACTAGTGAGAGAGGAAAATTCCGTCAAGTCGAAGTCTCTTCTAGTCGAGTTCATATTCAAGAATTTGATACTAGGTAATGCCGTGTTGCTTGTCTGTCCAGTCAATACTCTAGGAGCAAAGTTTTGCTTCGAAAATGATCATATACTTCCGTTCAAGATGGTCCATGAGAACTTGCCAGACATATCGAAGCTATCTCTCGATAGTTCTATAGATGCAAACGAGACATCAGCTAGCAAGAAACAATGTCCGAAGAATACTTATGCCTTAGAAATACTATCGGACATGGGTGCTGGGACATACGAAGCTATAATCCTGGCACTAGGCAGTCGCCGCAAAAGCATTTGGTACCCAGATGTGAATCAAACCAACTATTGGTCCAACGATTGACATGTCTTGGTGTGAATTTTAATTTAGTTTATTAAACATACTCCTGCATTTCAATTCATCGATGGCATAGAATCCCCTCACTTCCTTTTGGATTTGTGTCCCCTCTTAGATTTGGTCTTCTTTGAGGAGCTGGAAAAGGAATTGTTGCTTTGACGCTTCTTGAAAGATTTTTTGGGCTTCTTCATACCTTTCTTACCTTTGTTCTCGCGCCGCTCCTTGGCCTTCAAATCTTTCTTTAATCTGGAATCTACCATCTTATACCTCGCCTTACCTGGTCTCTTGGTTGGTAGGCCTTTCCTTCCCACGACTAGCTTGACTTCTTTCTTCTTGGACTTGGTCGCATTCTTGTAAACTGTCCGTATCTGGTTTATTCTCTCGCGCTGGGTCATGTCGTCATTGGATGTTATGGCGTCAACTTTCTTTTTAACTTTCTCCATCTTTCGCATTGCTCGCCTCTTCTGTCGGGCCTTGGCCTGCATCACTTTCTTGATTGGCTTTGCGTCAATCTCACGCAATCGTTGCTTATATTCTTTGACTAATTCAGGATTAACTGGGGTTTCACGTCGACAGTGCTTTGCTTCCTCCTCTCTGAACCATTTGGGGGCAAGGTGTGCATCTCCATGAGAGTAACGGTTCCAACCCTCATCCTCGATATCTTTCCTAATTTTCTTCGAGCTCACCATCATGGAGGCCAAAGCCAGGCCCTCAGCGTCTAGTTTCAGTTGCTTTTTCTTCCTGTTGGTTTCCGGTAATCCGTTCTGAAGAGAGTCATCCTGTTGATCACAGGGATCTATAACTGATCCGTCCTCAGAGCTTGATGCATCGTCAAAAATATCCATGTCGATGTCAGACATCTTTCTGTTCGAGATGTCATCACTCGTCGCCTGCAATCGACCCTCAGCTATTTTGTTCACCATATCGGACTCGAATTCTTTCATGAGATCGATGTCAACAAACGACTCACCATCGAAAAATCTCGTTGCAGCAGCAACCTTCGATTGATTCACATCCATAAGATCAGTGAGAAGACCCCCACCGGCAGCTGAATTGGAACTAAGCCGGTCCAGAACCTGGTTGGCACTCTTGTTTTTCATGATTTTTCGAGGTGCCTCTATCTTAGATTCGACGGAAACTGGAGGTTCTTCGTCATCGGCTGCCTGCTCATCTTCATCATAATCATCCTCCAACTCAAAATACTGGACATCTGCTTGCCTCGAAAAGGTAACACTCTTCCTAGTTTTAGATTCTTGAATGAGCTTATCATCGGGGTCCTCAATGACTTCTAGAATTTCGTCTGGTTCTACATCGTCTATACGATCAAGTTGCTTTTTACCCTCGATGGATTTGAGACTAAAAAGATCGTGTTCTTCCTCTATGAGCACGTCGCCCTGGTTGACCATACCATAACTGACGCGCTGCTGATAATCTTTGACCCTCTTCTCCTCTTTTTTCTTGAGCCTTCGCGCTTCCCTACGATTTTGCTCATCTTGATTGGCCTCAAAATCGTCAAGACTCATTTGAGGTATGGCGTCCATGTCATCATCCGATGCTATAGTTACATGATCAAGATTATCTTCTTCAGCGTCTTCCTCATAGTCGTCATTGTTTGAAAGAGATCTTTCTTTCATGGACTTGAGAAGCTTGGATGTCAAGTCTTGCCTTATTGTCCGTCTCCACTTCAGTAACCTTAAAAGGTCCTTACGGCCCAATATCTTGAGATCTTTACAGCACTCTTTTATCTCATCGGTAGTCGATTCATGTGCCAGTATATCCTTATTGACCAATTTGATCTCGTGGCACTGAGCAAGATAGTCCATGTGACTGTTCCCAGAGACAAATTGAACATCACTCACGGTTTTTAATGCCTCGATTTCCTCATAACCTTGAGCTTTAGCCTTTTTAACTTTGTTGGCTGGTTTGAGTAGGTCAGCTTTCTGTTTCCTCAAAGTTTCATCGAAGTTGGAAATATCGGCGAATAAGGCGCTTGGATCGAAGAATCTAGGATCGATTTGTGGTGGCTTCTTATAATTCTGACATACGACAAAAATTTCAGCAGATTCCTGCCGAGAGGCCTGAGGTTTTGTCGCGTGTACTTTCCCAAACAATTTCCCGAGGACCCATAGTAGAGAGTTGTAATCGGCTGACCTGAAAACCTTTGTTACAAACCATCCACCCTTATTTAGGTGGCTGCAAGCGATTTTGAGGGCATTGACAACTAAAACGTTCTGGCCGTAAGAATCGTGCAGCCAATTTTTTCCGATATTTGGCGCGCCGTCGTGCAAGACGACGTCGGCTTTCCAATTCGCTAAATTGTTTTCGATAAGCTCCGAGCATTCTTTGGTCGTAATATCAGCCTGGAAAGTAATCACATTTCGTATTGGTGTGATCGGCACCAGATCGACTCCAAGGATAACGCTTGAGACTGGCATGTACTCAGAGGCGACTTGCAGCCAGCCCCCTGGTGCTGCGCATAGATCTATACATACTCGTGAGTTTTCTAGGAATTGGAACTTTCTGTTCAATTGAATCAGTTTAAAAGCCGCCCTGGATCTAAAGCCTGATTAGAGCCGTGGCCAGGTTAGTAGAGTGAAGGTGATGAATATTTGATTTAAGGCAAGCCTCGTAGGCATGGATTTGTTCGAGCCAACTCACCCTTTTGTTTCGCTAGTCTATAATAGTTATCCTTCCTTTGTTTTCCTACTTTGCCCTTTTTGCCCATCTTGGAGATGCTTGGTTCTCAGGTAAGCCAAATTAATCAGCTAGTAAATATTCGAGACTTGAAGTTCGCCCTAGAACTGCTCCTGAACCAGAATAATAAGAGCACGTGGTCCATGCTCGCGATTCTGCGCAGTAGAACACAGTCTAGAATACAGTTTAGTACAATTCCGAACAGCTGTATGTAAGCAAAACGACAACCCGATGGAATCGTGACTAAATCGATTCTATGTTTGGTTTCAAAGAGTATGTATTGTATCTGTTCTTGGCTTCTCGGACCGGGTTCGACTAAAAACAAATAGTACAGTCGCTGACTGATCGATCGAGCCCGAAATGTACTCGCGACTAAAATAAATAATCTCAATATTGAAACTTTCACCGAAGTTCTTTTCCCCCATTTGCATACTACAATACTTGACTCATGTAATCATGGATATCGACCTTGAAGGTGACGAGGCTCCAGAGCCCTCGTGGAGGCCCCTAAGTATATTACCATGCACGACCGAACTAGAACGCTCGGATCCGGCCTACGCCAATTTGCTCTATGAAAGAGCGATAAGAGAGAATGCTGGTAGCTATAAGTTATGGCATGCTTATCTATTGCATAGAGTGAGACAGCTGGATAATGTGGCCCCCAACGATACACTTTACGGAGACGTCAACAATTGTTTCGAAAGAGCCCTGGTGTTCATGCACAAGATGCCGCGAATATGGATTGAGTACTGCACTTTCCTCGACAAACAACTATTGATCACTAGAACAAGAAGAACTCTCAATAGAGCCTTGGAGGCCTTACCCATTACTCAACACTATAGGATCTGGCCACAGTATCTCGACTTCATTCGTAAGTCTCATGTTCCGGTTGAAACGGCCGTTAGAGTGTTCAAGAGATATATGCAATTCAAGTACGAGGATGCCGAAGAGTTTATAGATTACCTCCACAGAAATAACCGCATCGATGAGGCTGCAGCCCTTCTCTGCGATATCATAAACAACCCAAAATTCCAATCCAAGCGCAATAAAGCGAAGTACCAACTTTGGGACGATTTGTGTGAAACGATTTGCAACTATGCTGACAAAATCGAATCAATCAACGCTGAAGCAGTTCTTCGCGATGGAATCGATCGATATAAAGACCAACAAGGGAGACTGTGGAATTCTCTAGCTCGTTACTACGTCAACCTAGGTATGTTTGCAAGCGCGAGAAACGTATACGACGAGGCAATTCACTGTGTCACAACTAGGAAAGACTTCGCTGAAGTATGGGAGGCTTATGCCCACTTTGAGGAGAAGTATCTCGAATACTTACTGGAACAGGAAGACCCAACTGAGGATCAGCTTTTGGAACTGGAAATGCGCCAGGCATCTCTTGAAGAGTTGATTACTAACAATGGTCTCTTGCTCAACATGGTTGCATTAAGACAAAATCCTCACAACGTTAGAGAATGGCAAAAGCGAGTTCAACTCTGTGACCAGGTAGACGATTCAGAAAAAGTTAAAGAAGAAACATACAGAGAAGCTTTTCGAACCATAGATCCGAAACAAACTCTAGGGAAATATGGGGACCTGTGGATAGAGTATGCAACTTTCCATGCAAATTATCGGCACACCGAAAGAGCTAAAGAGATATTTGAGGAGGCTGTCAGCGTAAAATTCAATCGAATCGATGAGTTGGCCAAAGTTTGGTGTGCATATATTGAGTACGAATTGAGCTTGAATGCGGACAAAGCTCTGAAACTGGCGAAACGTGCCACATCAACTGTGAAGAACTTGAAACTGTGGTCACTATATGTAGATCTCGAAGAAAATTTGGGAACTTTTGCTTCGACCAAAGCAGTTTACGATAGAATACTCGATCTCAGAATTGCCACACCCCAGATCATCTTGAACTATGCATCATTCCTAGAGGAGAATCAGTACTTTGAAGATTCCTTCCGAGTCTACGAAAGAGGAGTATCCTTGTTCAAGTGGCCAACTTCCTACGTAATATGGCGAACGTACTTGGAGAAGTTCTTATCTCGGTATGGTAATAAGAAGCTTGACAGAGCTAGAGATCTTTTTGAGAACTGTCTTAGGGACTGTCCTAGTAAATACGCGTTCGAAATCTATCTGTTGTATGCCAAGATCGAAGAGGAGAGTGGTCTTTTGAGTCGATCTCAAGATATCTACAGCCGTGCTGCCGAAAACGTTGAGCCGAAAGACAAGGCTAGATTATTCAAGATATACATCAGGTCGATGATGAAGCTAGTTACCATGGACAGAATTCGTAGCATATACGAGCACGCTATAGCTGCCTTAGATAATAAGCACGCGAGAAGTTTTTGCTTAGAGTATGCGAGCCTTGAAGAGGAGCATGGTGAGCTGGAAAGAGCTAGAACGATCTACTCGTATTGCAGTCAAATGTGTGACCCTAGGATTGACAAGGAATTCTGGAAAATATGGGCTGACTTTGAACAGAGACATGGCACATTGGAGTCAATCGATGATATGTTGAGAGTGAAGAGGAGTATTGAGGCCCTTTTCCCTAGACCGGAGTACTTAGCCGACGTAACTATAGAGAGCGCGACAATTGCTCAAGCTATGAAAGACAAAGCGATTGAGGCCAATAAAGAATCGCCTCAGGCAGTATGAAGAGACTAGATCCATGTCCATTTTGTGGTCGTCGTTACGACTTGTGAAATCAACGGTAATCATGGAGACTTCTAGTCCAGGCCTTCATATCTAAACAACACTAGCGCGCCTGCTGTCCGTGATATGTACAGTAATCATTTTTGTAACAGGTGAAGCGCGATACCCGTGTCCATGACTAAATATAATAGAAAATAGTTCACTGGCTTCGTTATTTATTTCTAGTCAAGGATTAGAGAATGCTAAAAGACACAAATACACGCATACCCTCCCGATAGATAATCAACCCAGTGATTAGTTGCCGGGTTTAGTGAACGTACAAGTCTACGAAATCCAAGATCGAAATAAATACAAGCCGGTAATAGACTTTGATGCAAACTTATACCTGTTCTTGGCTTCTCGGACCGTTTGGAGAAGTCTACATTCCACGCTTTTCAAGAATAGTATGTACCACACGACTAAAATAAATAAAGTAAATTTCCGTCATACTTACACACATGGAAGTCACGCCGCTGAAAATCTGGACACCAATCTTCATTTTGGAACTAGGTTTCGATCCCTCACGACCTCTAGAATGTGTCTAATGATCGATTAGAAATCAAGCCTTGACAGAATGTCCTTCAGAAATTTGATATTGACCCGAAACTTTTCCTTACGCTGCCCATTGAGACAGTCCATTCTCAGCACAAGATACAAATCTAGAGAATTATGGGATGAGAGGTACAAGTGTAAGTTGCTCAACGATGAAGAGTTAGTCAAGTCTATTAACAACAAGGTTATCAAAGAAAACGATTTGAACAGCTTAGAGATCGACTTGTTCATAAATATAGCACCACCGAGCTTAACTGAGACTGCCCAACTACAGGAATTAGTTAAACAATTGGCGAGAATACGTCGAAGTTTATATGCCCATACTCTTCTACCATCAACACCGCCGGCTGCTTGTAGGCTCTTTCTCTATAGCCAAAGGTTGCCATCTCTCCTGCACATATTAGATAATCGTATTGATTATGGTATCTTTCCAGACAATTTCTCTATGAATTTGCTAATCGATGAAGCCTTAAACAAAGAGCACTACAACATTGCCTCAAGACTGGCCGCCCTCATTATGTATCAAGAGGAATTCGGAGAGAACTATATTACCGATATGTTATCCTGGATATCTTTGACAAAATACCTCGAATCCAAAACCGATTTCAAAGATTGGAACACCCATTCTTTGGCTGATGATCCAATTTTTTCGGACTCCATCGAGCGGACTAAAGAAAAGACGGATGTGCAAGCTGCTGAGACGAAAAAGGAAGAAGAAGATGTGGACGACGAGGATGAAGAGGATGTCGAGTACGTGCGGATACCGTTTCTCCGAAACCCATATTTCGACAACCATTTCGACCTCAAGAATCCTCGCCTCATCTGTGGAAAAACCCTCTCAATGTTGGGCAAGTCGCTAATCGAACCACGCATGAAGAAACTAGCTAACGAATCTATTCTGCTGGGCTATATTCTCCAAGGAAAGTGGTCAGATGCGATGGGTTTGCTGGATGCGAAAGAGTCGACATTGAGTTCAAATAGAGAGATAATCGAAAACTATCTAGTTAACCTACATGACATTGATGCGCCCCCGGACAATCTTAAATCCGACTTGCTAACAAGATTGAAGAGTGTGCCTGCTACCGAAAAACATCTGAGCGAACTGATCACGGAGAGCGTTGGTGACCTGGGAGAGATGGAGGATATGGACATCAGATGGTTGAGAGCAAGTTTTGTCGAGTACTCGGAGAAGCGAAACGCAATGCTCAAAGCCCAACGAGAAAAGTTGGCTAGAGAGAAGTTAATCGCCGAGATCAGATCCAAAAAGGAGGAGCTCAGTCGGAAGGAGCAATATTTATACTTTTATGATAATTTAAGAAGATCGCGAGTAACTAGGATAGAATATACCTAGTAGCAGATTTTCCGTAGATTTAATAAATTGTGATTATAAAAAGGTTAATTAGATGTAGGCTTGCTTACCATACTTGTGACGATAGTCATGAGAGCCGAGGGTCCCTGAGAGGCGCTCAAGTGACATTTTTTTGAGGTTCGTCTGTTTCCGGATGAACATGACGTAGGAACTCAGAAATGTTCATGCGTTGTATTATCTTGGCCTTACTGTTCTTCATGCTTCCTGTTGCAGATCCAGGCAGGATTTGTACATTGATTTTAGGTTTGGTGGGGCTCTTGAATGAGTCGGCAAGATTCTTGACAACATTTTGACTGATACTAGCAGTTGAATGTTGCCTTTGCTGGTCTACCCTTGGTGTAGTCAGCGACTCGCAGCCCGAGCTATAGTAAGACGGAGTCTGTTGAAGGTGATTGTCACTTTTGTAGGGTGTTATTGAGCCGATGTCAGTCTGTGGATTGTATAATAGATTGTTGTGTAACAATCCGTCCCCCTCTAGTAGAGCAACCAAATCGTCGTCCTCCTGCTTATCGTTTATGGGGTCTTGTTCGGAGGCGGCCGGCGTGAGATAATTGCCGAGGTTCTCTTGTAACTGGGTTGCAACTTGTTGCAATTGTTGAGTGTCGAGAGTTGACGAGGCTGCTTGACTAAATATTTGGTGAGATTCGTTCTCTATCAGATGATGTTGAATTTGATGATGTTGTTGATGATTTTGAGCATGATGTTGTTGTTGATGCTGTTGTTGTTGATGGTGATGATGGAGTGGCTGCTGCTGGCTTTGTGATGGTGTTGATTGAGGATGTTGGAATTGCTTGATGACCATGAACATCATGTTCTGTTGCTGAATAATGATTTGTTGGTTTTGCAGTAGTAGAGTCTTCATCATCTTTTCATAGCTAATGTTTGCCTTCCGGTTTCGTCTCCTGCGCCCAAGCTTGAGCCTCGAGTTAGTGGTTCGCAACATGGTTACTATGGCCGGAACCGAGTGGATAATATTGCTGTAGGTTCGGGTCCAAGAGAGTTGATGACGCTATACTGCTATGCAATATTGACGATTGAGACCTTGGAGTGGTAAAGTATTTCGGCGGAGGGACTGCAAGCTAAAACGAAAGATCTCTCTCCGAAACCAAACCGACCTCGCTAGATGACTAAACCGGGAGAGCCGGCGATGGACAATGAGGGAAACTGGGCGCGTTACTTGTTGAACTCTCTCTCTCCCTCTGTCGCTCGTTCGCTTGCTCACATGCAGACAGTCACCGGGCCAGCAGCTGTGGGAGCTTACGCACGCAGACTAGGCTAAAACCAAGACAACAAAACCATTTGGCGCGCGAAGTTTCAGTCGCTCGTTTGTACCAGCAGCTGGCACCACTCGGCCACGGCCGAAGGCGAGCATTAGCTGGCTGGCGAGCAACCGAGGCGGGATGAGAGCTCCGTGGGAGTTGGAATTGACAAGAGCGTGGCAATTGTAGACCACATTTTTGGTAGAGATCCACGTCGACTGCAACTCGATCAGCTGGTCTAAACCGAGTCTCAAAACCAAGCTGAATTAGGAAGTCTAAACAACTAGAGTGTTGGTGGCAATTAGCACAAACTAAGATTTCAGCGAGCAAAGTTTTATTGCCGATAGAGGATGCCAGCAAAAGGATGAGAATTAACTCAGATTGGTCCATAGTCCCTTAAGACTCCATTAGAGGAAAAGTAGCGTTGAACAATTGGCAAATAAGTTCCCTTTTCAACCACAAGAACGCGCCCGAGTCGCCTAAGGCAGTCAGAGTTGCGAGCACCCGTTTCGATCCTGCAGGATCAAAATGGATGAGGAACTACGTTGCGGGGTGTTTCAAATTTGCCACTCTCAATAGACTCCGAAAGAGGGAAACAAACGATGGCTAGGGCCAAAACAAAGAGGGAAAGCGAGAAAGAGTAAAACTATGCTTGCTCGCACCTTTCCCCCCACAAACCAAAACTGCGCCTCCCTCCTGGCATTTGGTGGTGGCCACTCCACTGCGCACTTGTCGCGGCCTTTGCGCGACCCTGCCCAAAGGAATGGAGCGGCCAGCGAGGGTAGGTGGCCGCCGCCTCCATTATAAGAAGCCGAGCGGTTTGCCAGGCTCGAGTTGCTGGCCAGAGTGACGGGCTTGGCTTCCTTAGCGCGTGAAACAACTTTGACCCCCGATCGCGAGTTCCGTCGCAAATTTGAATGGCCTTGCTATTTTGTTCGCCTCTAGTCTGCGAGCTGAGCCAGCAAAGCCGAAGCTTTGCCCGTGCCAGCAAACTCTACAAAGGAAAGGGCTCTCTCCCCCCGTCGCTGGTTGGGAAGGAACAAACCAATACCGCTTTGCTATCGCGAGTCGCGACCCCTCCTTTTGAGCGAGCAAACTGGGCCAAGCCGGCCCCTTGATGGTGAAGGCAAGCGCGTCCGTTTGAAGTGGCGCTCGCTGGAGCTGGTCTTCGCATTTGATTTGCGGCCAGTGTTGATTGATTGGTTATTAGCTCGGTCCAACCAGCGATTACCCTCCAGGGCCAAGTGGCCGGCTCTCCACTTGGCTGCTGTTGGTCTTGGTTCTGCCCTAGCGAGCGCAATCGCGGCTTCTCAGGACGCTTGGCCAGGTGGCCCATCCGCGAACCCTCTCTCCCGAGTTCCGCGCACCAGCAGCCGCCCAGCTAGCTGCAAACGCCTCCCGATTGAGAGCTCCTGATCCCGATCGATTGTCCTGAGAGACCGACCAAGATGGAGGCTACAAAGAGAGCGCAACTCATCCAGTGTTATTTATGCCACGCAGAGCTGGCAACTGTTCAAGCTCACAACCGACTAACCGCTCATACCTTGGCCGCCGCTACTCTCGGCCCTAAGGTTGCATCAGTGTCGGCGTCGGCATCAGCATCGCTCTCGCGATACCCGAACGCCACTGGCTGTTGCTGCCGATAATCTGGTTTACCATTACACAACTTCCCCCTCCTGTCTGAGTCAACCAGCCGAGGCTAGGCTAGTTTGGAGGGCGTATGTTGAGCGAGTGGTGCGAAGCGCTGCCGCCCCTCGCTCGCCCCGGCCCAAGCTCAGACTATTGCCGCCGCCCTCTCTCGCTCTCTCCCTTGCTTGTGCTGTTTGGCGTCACATGGAGGCGGTTGGCAAGCTCAATTTTGCTAGCAACAAACCAAAGCTCAAGCCTGCAAATGGGCGCACTGGTGCTCTGATGGTGGGGGCAGGTCTTTGGAACAATCCTGTACTCTTTGAGATTGGGCGCTGCGCTGGCTGGCGCACAGGTGGCGCGAGCGCGCCAACATATTGACCCATCCAGGGTGCTGGCCGAGCGCTAGCTTTCACTCGCTGTCTGCTTGCACTGGCAAAGGGGACGCACTTTGTATACAATTTCGAGCTAAATGAAATCTCTCCAGCAGCAAACTCCCATAGACGACGACGACGACAGTTTTCAGAGCCACTTTTGCGCTCTCGAGCGTCAGCGTTTTAAGGATCCACTTTAGTTTGCGGCTGGTGCGCCACCGATGCTAGCTTGTTTCGCTGGCCGCCGTCTTGCAGTGGCTAGCGCCTGTATTTCATCCTCCGCATTCGCATTTCAGCCGAGAACCTGCAATCACATTGCGCTCGGCCGCTGCTGCATTCGCTTCGCCCATTCGGCGCCTGTGTGCAATGTGCATGTGTAGCTGGCTGGCTGG
>ENA-UOVY01000020-UOVY01000020.1-plant-metagenome-genome-assembly--contig:-NODE-20-length-91783-cov-609.768337_pt1 | contig 91783 bp, 57 predicted proteins | sample MGYA00249840_ERZ761561 | MGnify/ENA primary metagenome ERZ761561 (study PRJEB28882, sample SAMN05720143) | plant metagenome | isolation source: Guanajuato, Mexico | place: Mexico:Guanajuato, Mexico...
TGCCTAAAATCAACGATCTTCTCTATGGAAGACCAGAAAGACTTAATCTCTTTGGCTTGAGATGCCGCTAACTTCTTGATGTGCTGAAGATGCTCGCGTTCAGCTCTTTCGGCTTTCGACCTGAGTTCTTGGTGATGTCTATAAACCATTTGGGCACACTTTTTGGCCGCTTTGCGCTTCCATTTTCGTTCAGCATCGAAATCGGACGAAAGCCATCTCATCTCTTCAAGTAAATAATCCCAGTGAGTTTTCGGGCGGGGCGGTTCTTGAAGTTTGGGAAGGCGCTTGGCTGACCATAAGCCTTGTTTTCTGAGCTCGGCGATTCTCGCCGTGACGGTGGCTTCATGCTTTGCCCTTTCGACAATTTGCTTGTGCTGACTTTCGGCGCTGATTGCAGGGGTTGATACTATCGGCTCAACAACTTTAGAAATCCTAGTTGGTGATTCTTTGGTCTGTACAAGGGGTGTTGATTGAGTCTCATCAAATCGATCTAATTTATTGATCACTGATTCTTTACCACTAGGTTGTGTATCATTTGCTTGCTGATCTGGCTTATTGGATTCGATGGTTTGGTCGGGCTTGTTTACATCTTCAATAGGAGATTCTTGGCGTAACTTCTTTTCTAATGGGTGACTAATACTATCGTTGAGCGGAAGTTTCGTTTCAATAGGCTCCGGGGAGGAACTCCGCTCCTTCCTTTTTGTAACTTCCCGGATTTCACAATCAACTGAGCTAGATGTGCTAGTGAAGGTTGAGGTTAGAGAGGAGGGTAGAGGAGTCTGTTTATTTGTGGTTGCATTGGGGACTGTTGCTATTGTGGGTGGCGGAGATGGTGCTGTTGCTTTTGCATCCGTCGTTGGAGTTGGCGATGAGGATGGCGGTAGCACCTTGGGACTACTGGTTGTGGTGGCAGCGCTGGCTGCACTGGCTGTGACATTTTGGGAGGCTGTTGCAACTGTGGTAGTAGTAGTTGTTATTGTTGAGACACTAGGTGTTACGGTTGAGGGGGTAAGTTGAAGAGTTGATTTCTCCTGACTATCTCCAGCTCCAACTGGCGGTATAATAGCTGATTTATCCTGAGTAAGGGGCTCATCGAACTTCAGATTCAATAACTGAGAGAATTTTTGGTCACTTAATATATCCTCGTCCTTTGTGTTAGTTATAATACTATTAAACTTTTCTTTCGCGATCCAAACTTGAAAATCGCACATGAGGCCATCGTTTCTTAAAAAATATAACTCTTTCAAGTTTTCAAGGATCTTTTGCTTGAATTTGTCCTTTTCGGAAACTAAATATCGTCTAATATCATCGGTAAAGTCCATTTTAATTGAAAGATTGGTTACAATAGTCTGATATAGTGAATTCTCCGGTTTATAGCCCTAATAAATCGGCCGTGTTTTTTCGTTGCACACCGATAATAACGTCCCAGGCCGCCGACGCGGCCGCGATAATGGCAAACGTGATTCACTCTTCGAGTTTTATCCTGCAGAGAGAGCATTTCCATTCGCTCTCTTGCTCGTTTCATTGTTCGAAAATTTCACTTGCTAAAGCCGCAAAAGAGTCTACAACTCTAGCACAGCCCGCGCACTAATTTCTGAAATGAAATCTCTCGCTCCCCAATCTCATTGCTGCAGGAAGCACTGTGCGCATGCTCTCTGCCTGGCTTTTGTTTGGGCGCCAGATACAAAAGCACGTTGAAATGTTGTCGACCAATTTTGGCCTCGAGTCCCAGAGGTGGCGACTCTTGTTACGCGCATCCAAAGTAGAGCGCCCCATGCGCACTGGTTCTGGGGCCCGCGCGTTGCGCAACCAAAGCTCCCCTCCCTATATCTGGGCCAGATGGGAGGTTTTTGATCCAGTCAGCGGGAGTCGGAAACTAGTTGCAAACCTAAATCTGAGCTCCGAATGAGAGCAACAAATAAATGAACTGCCATAGAGTCTGCATTTGGCCAATCTGGGCAGAGATCGAGTGGATTTGAGGCTCGCAAACAATGACAGACAACGAGCTCCAAATGAACAAAGTTGAGGGCAAAGGTGTTGAGGCTGAATCAGTGTCCATTTTGAGGAAGAGTAAGAGATGCGGCGGCCAACAGGAAGCTTCTGTGAAGGAGCGCCAGTTGAGGGGTTCAAGCGGGAGCATGAAGATCAAGGCTTTGAAGTTGAGCGAAAGCCACTCAATATCACAGGACAGTAATGTGGCCACTGGGCGCCATTCGTCGAACGCAGAGACAAAGATGACGGGCGAGCAGGTTGCTGGAGGGATGATTCGGCAGGTGAAGAAGGCGCAGAAGCCACGGCGCCGGGTTGCAACACTTGCTCAGCGTCGAGCTGCAAACATTCGCGAGCGTCGCCGGATGTTCAACTTGAACGCGGCCTTCGATCGGCTCAGAAAGAAAGTGCCCTCGTTTGCATACGAGAAGCGACTCTCGCGTATAGAAACTCTAAAACTAGCAATCATGTATATCCGATTCATGGACGATCTAGTGAACGACGACGCTTACGCTGAAAAGTACAAGCAACTCATCTCAAACTCCTCCACCTCCGCTGCCTCCTCGGGCTTCCTAAGCTCAGGCTCCTACTTGTCGCTCTACGGCCACTGCGAGTCCCCATCTCCGCCCACCAGAGCAAACTCGAGACCGCTGGCCGCCGACGGGACGACAGCGGTGACGGTGGCAACAACACCAATGGCAACACTAGGCTCAAACTCGTACAAGAGACAGACAGGCAACGCAATGATTGCAAGCTCGCGTCAGTTCCAGATCAAAAGTGAAATGCCCCTGGATGGCAAGTTCCTGCCAGGCCAATATAGAGTCAGGGGGCGGCTAGAGTCGCCGGCAACGTGCAACTCGCTCGCCTGCTGCCTATCGCCAACCTCCTCGTCCCTGACAACCTGCCACTCGAGCTCCTCAATCTCCTGCGAGTCACCCACCTTGAGTCCCTCAAACCAGCAGCAGCAGCAGCACATTGTCAGCTCTTTACCTCTGAACCAGGATTCTAAAAAGCAGCCAACTCCAGCCTACTATGGGGAGTCTCAGGCATCGTTCGAGTTGCATCCGCGCACCCAGCTGGGCCAGTTCGCCGTCTACGAGACTGCAACGCTTAGACGAGAGCCGCAATTGCCCGCCTATTATATGCGCGCCGATGATAGAAGCAAGTCTCCCTCCATTTATTACGGCCAGCTTGGTCCAATTGAACCGGAGAGAGAGGTCCACATTGGCGGCGAGTGTTGTCTCGCGCCCGAGAATCACTTTCAACACCAACACCAGCACCAGCACCAAGTCCAAAGCCGCGAGCAAGTTAACCTGGCGTCGCCGGCTTGCCAGCTGTACCATTCAGGACAGACGATCCTGGCGGCGCACAATCAGGGCCACCAGGCTAGCGGCTACTCCTTGCACTCGATGGAGGCGCGTTAATTCAGCTGCAATGCAATCGGCCAATCCCATTAATAAAGGAGGTTACGCAAACGCGTAGCGCCAAGGAGACGCCTCCTTTGGCCCTTCAATTCAAAACACTTGCCCCCTAATTTGATTAATTGGCGGAGCCTCGAGCGGAGCAAGATGATTAATTGGCCCTATCAAGTGCCAATGGCTCGCTTTGTGCGACAAGCGAGCGGGCGCCCCTATGCGCTGCCCCGGCTCGAGCGCCTATATGTGCGCGAGCGCCCCAATCCAACTCGAGCCGGTTGGTTGGTAATTATTTATAGGCGCGTTGCTATCTTTTAGGCTCGGCGAGCTGGCGGCTAGTTTGTTGTTTGAAAGATTAATCCAACAACAACTCAATCTGAATAATCAAACAATTAGAGCTTGGCGAATGGCGTTCTTTTTGCCTCGCTCCTCTCTCGCTCAACCTAAATGGCAACAATTCCATGCGCAGCCAGTTGTGCTGACTCCCACTTTGAGCCTCCAGTTTGGGGCCCAGCTTGGCCGGAAGTGGGAGGCGGAAAAAGCAATATTCCGGGCAGCATGGTATAAACACATCTCCAGTTTGCTCCACTTTCAACTCGGCTCTCTCTCTCTCTCCCTCTTGTCTAGACCAAATGGAACAACAGTAACAGTCATAGCGGCAGCAGCAGCAGCAACAACGACGACGAAAGCATCCGTTTAAATTCATAAACAGGCGGCCCCTCTGGCGGCCAGCAAACGAGGGACAACCGTAGGAGTTGCGCAAAAATATGAAACACTTGGCCGGCCAACACTTGCTGCGCGCAAGTAAAACGGAATATATTAGCTCGCGCTCACCGTTTGCAATATATCTTTCTTTCGCCACTTCCGTTTGCGCGCCGCCACCGAGTTGTGGTGCCAAGTGCGCAAAAGTCGCTAGGCTCAACTTGAGCGCGCGCGCGCCCAAAGCAGAGGCAACGCAAACGACGAGCATGACTTAAGTCGAACTAAATTGCACTTGACTTATTGGCTTGGCTTCCTAAAACCTCCCCTCCCATTCGGCGGGCAGTTAGGGCGGACAAGTGGCGTCGCTGGCGGCGGCGGCGGCGGCGGAAGTCGAGCGCCACTCCTGCTAATCAGGCGCGCGCGCTAGTTTTGCGCCACTAGCGGTGGAATAATCCTCAAAAGCGATCGGCTGCGCTGGTGGCAAATTTGACGCCCTCACTCTTTCTTTGGCCCCCGTTTGAGCTTCGCCCGAAAGCCGCGCGCTAATCCGCCAGTTTGGCCGCCAAAACTGGCTGAGCTTGCAGCGGCAAGCAAATCCGCGCACTTGTCCGCCTCGCATCCCATCGGGCGGCCAACTTGGCCCCCGCTCGCCTCCATTCCATCGATGGCCGATTGAGTCATCAAAGCTCCCTGGAACCAAAAGTGATGGCTCCTGGCTGGTGAACTAGGCGAGCGGAAAATCAATTTTCCGCCTCGAGCGCGTCAACTAGGCAGGCCAGGCGGATCGTGGGCCCAACTGGCCTCCATGCGGCGCTGCCAGTTGGGACGGCGGCGGCGGCGGCGGCGGCGGCGGCGCCACTCTCGTTCTAATTGATGCCCGACGAGCATTGCGTGTTTGCTTTATAGTTTTGAGATAGCTCGCTTTGAGGGCGAGCTAGCGCCCAAGAGTAGGGCGGCGAGAGGGTTCCACTCGGCGACTGCAGCCTAATGAATGGGCCTCCCTCGTTGGCCCACAAAGCCGATTAGAGGGCCGGCTCATGTCAGCCAGTGAAGGCTGAGCAGTCAAGTAGAGGCGCGAACAAGCGGCTACATGCTTGCGCCCGCTTCCGCTCGCGCCGCCCGCTTGCGCCCTATGCGCGCTTCATCTAGCGGAAGATACTTGACTTGCAAACAAATCCAACCATCGCCAGCTAAACTCTCCCTCTTCCTCTCCCTCTCCCGCCCTGCCCGAGTCCGTTCGCGCGAAACTCGCTCGCCCAGTTTAGACGGCTGAAATTGCCATCTCAACTCTTGGCCAACATTCTGCCTCCACCTAGAGCCACCAACGGAGCTCCAACCTCCGAGGAATCGCGCCCATCAGCTTAGATATAAGTTAAAAATCAATAGGCAATTCAATGGGCATTATGTAGCCGCGCGAACGTGAGCTTTGCCTGGCTGGCTAACGTTTTTGGCAAGCAGAACACACATCACTTTGGCTTCCGAATACTAAGCGAGAGGCTGACGACGCTAGCAGAGACTTGGCTGCCGGTCAGCTTGAGCGGAATGAGATTGTTGTTGCCGTTGCCGAGCACCTTTTGCTCGCTCCTCCACCTTCTCGTTCGAATCCTTGCTGCTAAATTGTTGTTGACGTGCAGACAAATAAGCATTCGAGGCGCCGGCGAGTATATTCGCTGAAAAACAGCTCCCCCCAAAAGGGGCTTGAAGGCAGCCGAGAGTTGGTAAACGTGAACGCGTTCGCTGATGAGCGCACTTACCTGCCTAGCTGACGTGCGATATGAGCGCCAGCCATTATTGAATCCATTATTTCTCCCAACCTCGACGCCCCCACTGCTCTCTGTTGCGTCTCTCCGTTTGCCGGGGAGCAGGAGCGAAGTGGGCCTATAGGCGCGGACTCGCCGCAGCGCCCTCGGCCAGGTGAGCGACGAGCTTGTAAGGGCGCCCGCTGCAGCTATAGGCGGGCGCGCGGGCGGCGGCTGCGGCGGCAACTGTCGAGTAAATGAAATAATCATACCACCCTATTGATCGCAGTTTAACCCAAATCTTGGCGACACAAGATTTGGGCCGGCCAGTTTCGGTTTTGGTCGGCGGCGAGGGTTTAAATGTTTGAATAGCATTAGAGGTTGGCGGCGATGCTGGAGCTTGGCAAACATGGATCGGGGGCAGGATGTTTACTTAGCGAGTTGGCGGATTGAATGAGAGTCGTTACAGCTTTCTCGCCACCTACAAGATTTGGCGCACAGGACCGAGCATGGATGGCAAACATGAACGCGCGCGCGCACAAACTGGAGCCCAAACAACCTAGATCAAACACTAGCCACTTCCACCACCGACATAACCAGAAACACAGCTCCTAATCACGCAACGAACTCCCGGCCAGACTGCATTGACGGATGAGCCGGCTCGGCTCACAAATTGCCTTCCTCGTTCAAAGGTGTGCGCTAAATGGGCACACGAATCCAAAAGTGGCGCCCAATTACCAGACGAAGTAACCGTAAGTCAATAAACTCTGGCCTCATAATCAGTGATTTTATATAAAACTGTCGCTTGCAAATGATCGATTAGCTTTGAGTTGCAATTGCGGAAGCTGCCAGCTTTGCTCGCCGGGGTAAGAGGCTCCTCTAATGAGTCGCCAGTGGGCAAGGCAAAATGGTCCTGTGTTGGTCAACAGTGGCGGTTATTTTTAGCTCGAGCCAAGAGTGGACTGGCTCCAAGTTGAAGCAGTAGGAGTCCACTAAGAGCCGCCTGTGGCCACCGTTCCACATTGCTCGATGTTGCCAAGGTTAGAGCCACTTGTCCACCTACTCGAATGAGTTAGCCCGAAAGTACTCGACTGAAGTGAGCCTGCACACATTTGCCGGCAAGCGGGACGTTTCGTCACCGTTCAGGAAGCTGGCGGAGCTCCTTTTGGCGAGCAATATCTCCTTGACCATAATCTTCCACAAGTGGCCGGCGCCGTTGCCACCTCTTTGCGCTCACAACGAAGGTCAACAAACCTGACGTGCTTAGCTCACCACAACAACAATCTGTCCTTAGATATCAGTGAGGAATTGATTGTTGCCTCGTGCAAGCAAACGAACTACAATGCTCCCAATACTGGAGCTCGTTTTAGGCGCCGCATTAATAATCGAAGCTCAACTAATCATGGAAACTTATGGCCATGGCCGCCTGCTCGAGCCGCCAGCCAGAAACACCCTATGGAGATTTGGATTCAAGGCGCCGCCGAACTACAACGACAACGAGCTCTTCTGCGGAGGAATCGGCGTAAGTAAACTTTCACACCCATTCACTGCCAACCTTTGCCTCTGGATGGGGAGACTGACCAAGAGAAAGCAATTTTGAAGGCTCTAACCAGGAACGCGGGCAAATGCGGCATTTGTGGCGACCCATTCGACGGGCCAAGAGTTCACGAGACTGGATCTCAGATGGCGCTCAACATGACGGCTAGAAACTACTATCCTGGCTCCAGCATCGACCTGATGATTGAGATAGTGGCCAATCACGGAGGTACATTCCAATTCGAGGTTTGTTGGCGAGATAGCTGGGAGGTGAAGGAGAGCGAGGATTGTTTTGAGCGGCTTAAGGTGAGCAGTAATGTCGATGGAGAGAACGAATACGAGTACTCGCTGGATGCAAATAGAGGCACTGGCCTAGTCACTATGTCGCTCGAGTTGCCCGCTAACAGAACCTGTAACAATTGCGTCCTCCGCTGGCATTGGAGGTCGGCAAACAACTGGGGCACCTGCGAGGATGGAAGTGAGCGCGTTGGTTGCGGCCTCCAGGAAATCTACCGCAACTGTGCAGACATCTCAATTCTACGAAATGGAGCCGGAATTGGTCTTGGTCTCAGTAGACGCCGTAGGTCTTTGTAGTGTTACTAGTAGCAAGCACCCTTTATTTTGATTAAACTACAACCAGGAGCGAGCTATCGCATGTACAAACAACCCTTGATTCGCCTCCACTGGGCTTCTTCTCCTCCTGCACGCAACTCGGCTTGAGCTAGACCCTGCTAGTCCCAAGCCTCCCACCGCCCACCCCATCGGCCAGCGCTGCCAGAAGCATCTACGCCTGTTGCACTCAACTCCCGCTGATCAGTTGATGAAATACTTTCCAGCATGTGAGGGATTATCCTGGGGGTTGTATGGCGCATTTGCTGACCTCGGCTGGCTATGCGCGTTTGCGCCACCAATGCCAGTTGCCCGATCCATCGGCCGGCCTTGCTGACTCGCACCTAGCGCTTGCTGGTGGCGCTGGTTGACCGCCTGGCCTGGTCTGGGAGTTCGCTGTGCTTGCACCAACGTCGGCGCCCCCAAACTGGTGGGCCTACTCGCCTGGAGAGCCAGCGGGCTGAGCGCAGACGAGGGCGCAGGAGCAGAGGCGGCCGTTTTCGGGATTACGTTGCTCAGACGTTGGTTTATGGTCGACGGGGCCGCTCGAGACTTGAGCTCGGCGATCGCGTTCGAGTTGGCCGCATAGGAGGGTCCGGACTCCTCAGCGCCCTCGCCTCCATCCTCTGGGTCGCTATCTGGATCGCCCATCTCTGGGCCAGAGCCAACCATTTGGTTGGACGATTTGGTGTACTTGATTGGGCTCGCGTAGGGCAAGTTATTGTTGCTAGACGGCGACGGCTCGTTCATTGAACGCCGATCAAATCTGTCGTCCTCATCGTTTGCGCTTGGCGCATCGGCATCGCTGCCGCCGCCGCCGCCGCCGCCACTGCCAACAGCGGCGGTTGGGTACAGAGCGTCATCATCGGGTTCAGTCCGGTGCTTGTTGCCAGACTCGGCCCTTTCAACCATGTAGGCCTCGTTGGGTCCAGGCCCAAATCCTTGCTGTTCCTCGCCGCGCGAACCGTCGCCGTTTGGGTGGCCAGCATTCATGTTGTAGCCTGCGTGTGCGGCGTTTGCGTACGAGGAGTGCATGTTTCGGTTCTGTTGGTTGTGCGAGGCGGCCAGGTTCAGTGGCGCCCGATCCTGGTTTGATTTGCGGCTGAAATAGGCGTCATCGTTGGCGCTCCCATAATCGTCGTTTGAGTCGCCCTCCTCGCTCAGGCTCGGACCAGCATCAACCGCTGGCCGGCTATAGTGACGATTGAAGCTCGCAGCCTGGTTGGCGGCCATCCTTCTTCGTTCGGGCACCAGGTTGGCCCTCTTCTGTTCTGGTTCAACATTTTCATCCTCGTCGTCGGTGTCGTCAGCGTCGTTGTTTGCATTCGAAGCTGAGGCCTCCGGCCTGAGTTGGTGGCTTTCAAGATTTGCCGACTTTGGTGGCGGCGCAATTGGCTCGTTGCTGCCCGAGTCAACCAGCCCATTCCAACTATCGGGCCTCTCATATCTATCCCTCTCGCTAGCCGACGGACTCAAACCATTCGCTTGGTCTACATTCTTACCCTCGTAGTGGCTCTCTTGGCTTCGCAACAACTGCTCGCGATCCTCAGGCGACAGATAGGAGTCTTGCGAGGCTGCGGCTTGTAAATTGAAGCCATTGTTTATGGACGCTTGTTGAGCCTTAGGTAGTGGAGGTAGGGTGGTTGGTTGGCGCAAGAGCGGCGGTCTTATTTGCTCGCCCGAATCAAAGCGGTCAATCGAGTTCCGGTTGGCTCTATCTCGTCTGTCCTCCGAACTGGCGAGCTTGTTTTGCGAGCCCTCCAGTTGAGCTTCGCGGCCATTTTTCAGGCTACCGCCAGCTTGTGCCAAGTAGTTGAGCGGCTGGTTGGCCTCCAGTTGCCTACTAACTTGTGAGCGTGAGCCAGCCTGGTGCTGGCCAGCCGGACCAACCTTGGCGCTTGCCTGGTTTGAATACTGTGCGGTGACAACTAGGAGAGTAACCCTGTTGATCGTGAATAGACAGAAGAGGATAGCAAAACTCATTAGGGCGACATTGTGAACTACTGATTTAGAAATGGAGAAAATCTTCTCCCTTCTTTCCTGCTTATTATCGGACTCCTTGTCTGCCAATTGTTCCATGTCTCTGGAGGCCTGCACATCACTCAAGTCCTCATCGACCTTAGGTAGATAGGTTTGTTTTAAGGGAGCTGCGTAGTTGCAACTCATTGGCTCTGAGATGTGAGATTTGCCTCTACGTCGCAAGGTCATTCTTGATTGAGCGTCCATAATTCCCCTGCAATGGACGCTCGAGTTTGCCGTTTCGGAAGCCAAGGAGCCTGGATCAAGCTTGCAACTTGCAATGTCCCCCTTCGTTTCGGACAAACACTCTTGATTCTGCTTGCTGAGTTTGTTCATCATACACCTTCGCTCCTCACTCTCTGGGATTGATTTTTAATCAAGAGTTTTGACTCCTGATCGGGCGACCTTCGACTGGATGGGCTTCTGTTGCATGAGTGTATGCGTTTGTGTGCAGTTGCAGTTGCATTTGCGAATGCCAAGTGCCTCGATGGATGCAAAAGCAAAGATCCAATACCTTATCGGATTGGATCTGATCGTGTCTGGTCCAATGCGGACACTTCAAGCCAGCAAGAGGTGATAGCGGAAGAATTTGGCCTACAAACGGATTTTTTGATCCAATGTGAAATTTGCCAATATCTGTAAGCAGGCAAACGCGGTGAATTGGCGGCCGATTGGAGCCGAGTTTTACACGGAATAAAATGTAAGTGCACTTGGCGCAACCAGAACTAGTTTCAGAGAGACAACTGTTGCCCATTGTTACCTTCTGTATGTGCAAGTCGATATAATACAATCGGCTCTCCATTATGTAACACTCTGATCCCCCTCTCCCAGCTAGAAAGCGAGCGTCTTTCTGGCGATGAAACTCTTACCGGAATCCATCCCCACCCAATCATGTCTTGGTTTACCCCTCACCTCCAAGCAAGCCCTCCTGTCTTTCGCTGAAGCAAAGCAATGAACACGCAGCAGTTGTAACCTCGCCAGACGGAGGGAGCGGAGCAAGGAAGTGGTTGGTATGATTTTCTTGTAGATGTCAATGTTGCATCAATGAAGCCAAGCAGATAATTGTTACCATCAAACTGGGCGCCCGATAACATGGAGACGGTAAAGTTGATTCCCGAACAGATGGCAACCCGAGCAGGTAGATTCTATGACATGACTTACTAACCTACAAGCAATTCTAGCTAGCCTAGCCAGCTTGAACAGCGTAGTCGTTCCTCAGGTATACAGAGTAGAGCCTGGATGCGGAGTATGAAAGTAGATTCTGCCGCCACAGTCAGCGCTATCGAGGGGCAAGAAAGAGGGAGGGAAGATAAAGAGGGGAGGTTGTAGGTGTTGCGGCCACAATCTCCATTGTTGCAATTTGGTTCTTTGCTGGTCTTTGACAGTTCGGCGCCGCCAGCTAGGCCAACCACTTCCTGAACATCAGCTAGAGGATTGTCAGTTATCAGATTTAAACTCTGATTCCAAATCGGCCAATATCTTGGCAAATGTTGGGAGTTAATCCTTTCATCTTGTAGACATCGACAATTAGTCACTAAGGCTGGCTAGCTGATTCAAGCTTGTAGATGTCGCCTCTTGCTCAGAGTTTAGCTTACTCTCCGTGCAATGGAGACACCTATAAGCGTGCGAAACTTGCTATTTGGTCAATTGTCTTGGAACGAGGAACCAACAGGTGTGAACGAAACTATTCGAGAAGTTCACACCTTCATTTTTGTGCCTATGCCATTGAATATGCCTTTGATGCACCAGCAGGACTCACATTCCCGGAAGAGGTTGCTCCTCTACTCTTGCACAATCACCCAATACGTAGCAGAGATTTTAAATTAGATTGCAAACAAGAACTCACGATCAGAGCCCAAAACCTGATAAGGCTCAACACTGTCAAAATCCTCCACAGATATCTTGTCTTGAATCCGCATTCCGAAAAAACCTCAACTTCAGAATAGGATAGCAATAATGATATCCAGACCTCGAGTATTAGTACGATCAATTCAGAATCAATCAAACCAGAGAGCGACGTCCGCAATCATGCAACGAGAAGAACCTCTCTCAGCTAGGTTCTTCAAACTCATTTATGGGCAAACCCAGTTGTACTCATCGCGTCCAGTTTGAGCGCTTTTGTTTGAAAGGCTGAAATGTGCTCCTAATTTCAGCTAGGGTGCGATAAGAGTCATTTACAATTGCTAAGCCATAGTTTCGAGATCTTGCCAAGCGAAATCCAGAGGACACCCCTCTAAACTAGTTCAACTTCGAAAGCCAGCACTGCGAGAAACGCCTCTAGTCCGAAGCCGCTAGAGGGATACTGAGCTCAAGTATCTTGTTGATCGGAAATCTAATCTAGAGATACTTCAATTGAAGGACATTCCAGTTCATTTGGCCACGCCTGCTGGCTGCCTAAATCTCAACGCAGCGCCCAGTTAGCAGGCATAGAGGCAAAATCCTAATATTTGCACCTGTTCTCTTCAGCGACGCTTGGCTAACGAAATGAATTTGGTCTCGAAAGCTTTCAAAAGTCTGTTTGCACAGCAGATACCTGCATCTTTATTATTAAATCGATTCTTGTTCTTGGACAGAAGAGCAAGTCACCCAATAGCAACTCATACCAGTCGAATCTCCAGGAGAGCCATGTCAAGCGTCATAGTTCCATCGGCCAGAGTTAAGGATGAGAAAGAATCTGTCTGGAATGAGTTCATTCAGCTGTCACTTGAGGAGAGACCATTGAACTTGGGGCAGGGAATGCCAGATTATGTGGAGGCCGCACCTGACCACGTGAAGAAAAATCTAGCCAAGGCCGTGGTAGGGCCGAATTTTATGTTAAATCAATATACAAGGGGATTCGGGCACCCAAGATTAGTTAACGCGATCAGCGGGTTTTATTCTAAGCTAGTTGGCCGCCAAATCGATCCCAAGACAGAGGTGCTGATTACAATCGGAGCCTATGAGTCAATTTATTGCACTGTCAATGCTTTCATCGGAGACGGAGATGAAGTCATCATCATTGAACCATACTTTGACTGCTACGGGCCCATGGTAAGACTGGCAAATGGTGAGTGCCGTTTTGTGCCCCTAAGGCTAAAGAAGCGAAATCCAACATCGCCAATAACAACCAGTGCAGATTGGATTCTAGATCTGACTGAACTGGAGTCCAATATTAACAGCAAGACAAAAATGCTCATACTAAATACGCCTCACAATCCTATTGGTAAGGTATTCAGCAAGCAGGAACTATTAGAATTGAGCGAGATTTGTAAGAAACATAACATTCTTGTCCTTAGTGATGAAGTATACGAGCATCTAGTCATTGATGGAGAGCATTTTAGAATGGCCAGTCTACCCGGCATGTGGGAGCGAACTATAACGGTAGGTTCTGCGGGAAAAACCTTCAGCGTGACTGGCTGGAAATTGGGCTGGTGTTATGGACCCAAAGAGTTAATCAAGTATGTGCAATTGTTCCATCAGAACTGTATCTACACATGTCCCACGCCAATACAAGAAGCCGTTGCCGAGTCGTTTGAGACCGAGATCGCCTTGATGGGTAGCCCCAATTCATATTGGAACAAGTTGGCCACTTCTCTTAGAGACAAGCGAAATATTATGGTTGAGCTTCTTAGAAAGGCTAACATGGACCCGACAATACCAGAGGGAGGCTACTTTCTGCTGGCAAATACCTCAAAGGTTTCTAGCAAATACGACTTCTCGCAAGAGAGAGGGGAGACGAGAGATCATAAATTTGTGAGATGGCTCTCAAAAAACAAAAAACTCCAAGGAATCCCGCCAAGCGCGTTCTACTCACCTGAGCATAAGCACCTGGCAGAGGACTTCATTCGCTTATGTTACTTCAAAAGCGAGTCCACGTTAAAAGAGGCCGAGCAGGTTCTCGGAAAGCTCTAACAACGTTTCGATCGTTTTACTGTGTCGTACCGATTAAATTCGCACTATCATTGTTATCGCCAGTTGAGACGGACTATATTTGTCTGCATCAATCATCGGAATACATAAACTCTCATTTACAGCCTAGAATTGATCCCAGTGAGTTAGCGCGCCTTGCCGAAGGTGCAGTGGTGTCAGTTTCCGCGTGAGCCTAAGCCAGCGAGCAGCTTAGTCTCTCTTGGCGGCTCTGCCCTCTCCTCTATGAATCTCAAGAGAATAAGCTCACGAGAGAGTTTGAATCTATGGAGGTGAGCCACGAAAACAAGTGGCTTTTTCCCGTAGAAAACACCACCTAACATGTTGCGCAACATTTCGCTTTTTCTTTCGCTTGATCACGCCGCTTATCCTTGTCAGTTGGAGGCTACAGCCTTGCAAACATCTTTTCGAGTCTGATCTCTCCACTTGCACAACCTTGAATCTTTCACATGCTGTCTCAGCATGGTATGACCTTATCAATCTCTCTCAAGACTCAGATGAAGCCGCTTCAAATCTGACCAATCAACACGCGCAAATAGAACCCCTAAATATCAAAACGAACTCAAGTTCAATCAGTTTAACTGTCTAGCCAACGTTTTTTATCAACTTCTTTCATCAAAATGTCGGCCGATATGGCGCTTATTGGATTGGCAGTGATGGGCCAGAATCTCATCTTGAACATGAACGATCACGGGTACGTCGTTTGCGCCTACAATAGAACCACAGAGAAAGTGGATAAGTTCTTAGCCAACGAGGCAAAGGGGACTAAAGTGATAGGGGCTCACTCAATGACAGAGATGGTCTCTAAGCTCAAGAAGCCAAGGCGTGTGATGCTTCTCGTTAAGGCTGGCTCGGCGGTTGACGATTTTATTCAACAACTGCTGCCATTGTTGGAGAAAGGTGATATAATAATCGATGGAGGTAACTCGGAGTACATAGACTCGCAACGTCGAACCAAGTATCTTTCTGAGAAGGGAATCCTGTTTGTTGGTTCGGGCGTGAGCGGTGGCGAAGAGGGAGCCCGTTATGGCCCATCACTTATGCCAGGTGGCAACCCTAAGGCTTGGCCAGCTATTAAGGATATTTTCCAGAGCATAGCGGCCAAAGTTGATGGAGAGCCTTGCTGCGATTGGATTGGTGACGACGGTTCAGGTCATTTTGTGAAGATGGTCCACAATGGTATCGAATATGGGGACATGCAACTTATTTGCGAAGCTTACCACTTGTTGAAAGATGGATTAGGTCTCACTCATGATGAAATCGGGGATGTTTTCGATGAATGGAACAAAACCGAGCTGGACTCGTTCTTGATTGAAATCACGCGTGACATTATGCGATACAAGGACACTGACGGAAAGCCGCTCGTTAACAAGATTCTTGACTCTGCTGGTCAGAAGGGAACCGGGAAGTGGACCGCAGTGGCAGCACTAGAATATGGAATGCCTGTAACCCTGATTGGCGAGTCGGTTTTCGCTCGATTCTTGTCCGCTCTTAAAGACGAACGTTTGCATGCTAGCAAAGTCTTGTCTGGTCCAAAGCAAGTCCTCAATGTGGACAAGAAGCAATTCATTGCGCATATATCTAAGGCTCTATATGCTTCCAAAATAGTGTCCTATGCTCAAGGCTTCATGTTGCTACGTCAGGCTGCCAAACATTTCAATTGGTCGTTGAATTACGGAAGTATTGCACTCATGTGGCGCGGAGGCTGCATCATCCGCAGCAGATTCCTCGGCAAGATTAAGAACGCTTTCGATAAGGATCCCAAACTCAATAACCTATTGCTTGACGATTTCTTCAAGGCAGAATTGGATGGCGCCCAGTCAAGTTGGCGTAAGGTTGTCTCTCAAGCAGTGCTTGACGGCATCCCAACGCCATGTTTCAGCACTGCGTTAGCTTTCTACGACGGTTATAGAACTCCATACCTTCCGGCTAATCTTATCCAGGCCCAGAGAGACTATTTTGGTGCTCATACTTATCAGTTGCTCGACAAGCAAGGGGAGTATATTCACACCAACTGGACTGGCCGTGGCGGAAATGTTTCAGCAACTAGTTATAATGCTTAGGGTTTATGAACAAGAATTGGTTCAATTTGTTCGAGTCGGCTGGGTGAAGTTTGATTTTACAAAAATTATTGCGGCTCAGAGCGTCACAAAGGTTTAAGACTTAAGACATTCAAAATTTAATCTATTAAATTTACACACATTATTTCACAAGATTATCAATTAGGTACATAGGTGACGCCATGTTGAATGTACTAAGCTCGTGGGCTTGAATATGTCAGATATTCAAAATCATTTGGTTTCATTATTCATTTGGTTCGTTTACTTTAACGCTTTGTATTCTCTGTTGACCCTACGAGTGTATCGAGTCATGTTACAAGCCATTGCTACATACTCTGTTGTTCTTGTGGCGCATCCACTAATAAGACGGCCTGGGCTTGTGTACCGTCTGGCAGCGTTATAATGTGGGATATTGAGGGATCAAATTGAACAAGTGACATGGTTCCATCTGGATTGGCCAGTGAGATAGAGCCATCTGCATTTTGAATTGTGGTAACTATTTGTGGAGCCAAAACTCCTTGAACTCCTTGTGCATAGATTATCTGTTTGTTGTCCTTACTTTGATCTAGGGCCGCTTGAACTGCAGCTGAATTGATATTATTATTATTACTATTATTATTGTTATGTGAATTAGCGCCTCCATGGTTATTATGTGTTCCATTGGCGTTGGTCTTACTTTTATCGTCGTCTTCTGACGAGGATGGCAGGAGGTCTTGCCGACCATGATATTCATAACAATTAGACACGATTTGTCTTAGGGCGTGGGTCCAAGAAATTTTAAGCTTCTCGTCATCGCTTCTTGCGTCGCTTCTTACATTTGCCCATGGGAGGCCCTCTGGCCACCAGGGGGGCTTCGTCGACTCTTTACCCCATCCAGGCTTCCCCCTGCCGGTAGAATATTTGAGCATTAAGGGAATGAAGGCTCTCAGTTGCGCCTGGGTCATCTTTTCAACAGGCGTTGGTATTCCGTCCACAACCAATGGCGGCAGCTCGTGTTTACTCGAGTCCCCTTTGACGGGCGGTGGCGCTTGCGCAGCTAAGGAGGTGTCTAATTCATTCATAATTACTGATTTACATGTTCTAATAACATTCTCTAATGGTTTAGCTCCAAATACTTTAAAATTGTTTTGAGTTTTTTGAGGTGTCACAACTAAGACAATGGCTTGCTGGCCAACGCGAGTTGTGTACTCATCGATGGTTGCTTTCAATCTCCTTAATAAGCGCGTCTGTTGCCTCTTTCTGATCGATGGATTTGTTTCAAATGCATGATTTCGTTTTCGTTTCTTGGAGCCACTTGCAATTGCCATGCCGGCGGCAATTCCAACTGGACTAGTGTAGAGTCCAGCAGCAGCCAAGTTGGCCATGGCGCCATCCTGGTTCGTGTAGTTCATCAAGTCGCCCACATTGCTGTTATCTGAGTCGATGGCGTCAGAAAGTTCGTCAGATGACATGGTGCTTGTGTTGTGATATTGTTGCTACTTGTTGTTGTTTCGTAGTGACGATGATAACGATGGCGGCGGCGGCGGCAGCAGCTGCTGCGGCGACGATGGAGGAAGGAGGAAAGAAGGAGGATGGTGATGGTGGTAGTGGTGGTGTTGGTGATGGTGGTGATTGCGGTTGAGGAATATTTGTGTATATACTTGTTATCATGGAATAAAATAATTCTCTATGTAGAATTCTCTCTTTCGATAGTCCGTTCACTCGCTCGTTCTTGCGGCGGCGGCGGCAGCGGCAGCAACACAGCGGCCACTTTGTGCCGCCGCCGCCGCCGTCGCTGCTACTGCGATCCTGCCGCCTCTGCTCCTCCGCCTCCTCCTCCTCCTGTCTTCATTACACTCGCTCACTCGCACACAAGAGAGCCAGCTTTTTTCTTCCCTTGCTCGCTCGCTCGCTCCCTTTTATTATATTTCGGTTAACAATGGTAAGCTGCCCGTGCGAGTCGCACTCCGAGTGCATCCACTCACCGCACAAACCGGCCAGCAAATGCGAGAACATACTCCTACCCCTAGGCCGCGATCTCTGGTGGGCAAGTTAACCGCCAAAATGCGCATGCCCGAGCGCCTCTTTGGCGCCAATTATAAATACGAATTTCTGCGCGCGCATTTGAAAACGAGCTAGTGAATCGCGCAGCTAAAATACACTTGTGCCTCGTGCAAAAGAGGAGCACTTCTTTACAGAGCCGAACACGTGAAAATTCCAACCTCCTTAGTTTATCATTAGGTAAACGTACAAAAATTATACAAACTAGCTCATCACTTAACGCTTGGCTTCATCTACTATGCTAATTTATCTCTTAGTTGAATTAGCATCCGTCGAGTTCGGGTTCTTTCTCAAGATGACAAAGCCCTCAATGATGGGCGTCAATGGGATATACTCGTCCGTCGCTAGCTCAGCTCTCTCACCTGGGCCTAGCAGCACTGGTGTTGTGTGGGTCTGGAAGCCTGTGATTGACTTTGGCTTACCAGCTTGGCCGACCACATCCACGGCTTGACCGACACGTACGTCTACTGGCAATGGATTCATCTGCTCATCGAAGGTCACTAGCATTCTTGGTTGAATTGCCGCTGTCAGGTAGTATAATAAATAGTGTGATTTCTGAAGTATCGTTTGTTTTACGTCCAGAAACGACAGTAGAACGGCTAGGATGCCAGCAATACCCGTTGGAAACATGACATGCCTATCCGAATTAAACGGCGACATTGTGAGAGTACCTTTGCCTAAATGCGTTAACCCTTGAGCTATACGTACCATAAAAAGGCAGTTTGCATCCTTATAATGGAATATAGCTAGATCACGTAACAGCTTGGACAATCTTGCATTATTTGTGCCCGCTCCGATTATACCCATGGCAAATATAGCGTTACATGCCACTTCAGTATCTGCATCATGGCTGAATTTGCTGAGTGTTTCTAGAATGTTGATTTTAGCGTTAGAAACTGATATCAGTGCTAGAGCTAGCGGTACTGCACGTTTGATCATTGGTTCGCCATATCGGAGTAGGTGCCCGAAAGTTCTGAATGCCATTTCACAGCTTATGTCCTCAGCTAGGGCGATTAAACCTATACCTATAGTAGCAATTGCTTGCCGAACTCCAACATCGGCTTGATTCGATTTTGTACTCGTTGGAGATGATGATGCTGGAGCTTGACTTGAATTTGGATTGGCGGCGGCTTCATTATTCTCCTTAGCGCTATTATTCTGGGTTCCATTGACCTCTTTAGATGCGTCAATGTTCTCGGAACAAATATGCAACAGTTGTTGTATTTTCAGCACATTTCCCGTCGCTACATAGGCACATATATCAACCAGAGTTGTAGACATATCGCGGAATGCCTTGTTCTCAATCACCTCAAGGGTAGCTTGAATGGCATCGGCCTCTTCTTGCTTGCCCAGATAACACAGACCCAAAGCCAGTGGGAGAAATCTAGCAAAAGGATCGCTAACTCTGAGGTCGGTCTTCTCGATCAGTACTTGAGCAACGTTTGAAGTAACCTCACCATTCGCGGAACCAACTGCAATAAGGCCACATGATAAGGCTGCGAGACCGCGCAATTCGGATGTTGATGATGGGTCGTGTAGAACGGGTGTTAAGACATTTATAATGTCGTTTCTGTTTGATCCGGCATAAGCTAAACCTAGTCCTACGATGGCTCCTATTCTAGATGGGGTGGATTTACCCTCCACGTGTTCATGGAGCAACGCAAATGCTGGATCACATTCGTTTTTCACTCCACAACTAACAATGCCACAGGCCAACAAGGCTCCAGCCTTGATATTGTCTTCACTAGCATAGAGGTACTTATCAATGGCAGCCAGACCACCGTCAACATCCCATAGCATCAACAGACCGAGAGATGCCGTTGCACTGAGCATACAATGATCCCTCTGCCTGTGTAACCAACTCGCTCCATTATCAGCTGAGAGTAATTTATCTTTTCCGAAACCGGCGTTGACGAACCCATTCACAAAGGATGAAGCTAGATTTCCGCGAGCAGAGTCTACATTCGATGAACCAGAATAAGACGGTCTATTGATGTTCTCGAGGTGTGTCTTGTAGATGTCATCAGGAGTTTTTGGTTCCATTATGTCCAACTCGCGAGCGAGACGTAAAAAATTTTCATTGAGATGTGTGTTTGACATCAAATCCCTCAATTCAGGGTCGGCATTGGTTATGAAGATCTGCTGGCGACCTAGTTGAAGAGCCATCTGTTTCTGTACTGATCTGTCGGGGCAATTGTTTAGAATTGATTCTATAAGACTCATGTCGCCCAACTGAACTGCAACTGGTAGTGCCTCGGAGTATTTCTTAAATTTTAAAAATATCCTGATCGCCGTGTTTAGGGCCATGATATTGTCTGGATCAGCAACGAATGGAACACAACAAATTAGATATAAGCAGACTCTCGAGCAGGCGTCCTCATTATCTAGATAGTGTTCCAGCAAGGACAGCTTCTCTATTTCCATTAGCAGATCTACAGCCTCAGACTCAGAATTGTGTTTCATATTGTATGGCACAATTTGATGTACGAGTTTGAGTAATTTCTCTTGATCGCAGTCCTCAGATTGCCATTTTTGTGCGATCTGGCCGGCGATGTGGCGGACATATTCGTGGCCCCAGCAACCAATATCGTTTTGGTTGCCTGAAAGCAAATAGTTCAATGATTCATCAGGGGATAGCTTGATTGGTTCCTCGTCGATGGTTGCCAATTCTGTTCGACTTGGAGAGGCTAGATCAGGTATAGGACTAGTGATCATCGGAACATCCAAGGATGCATCTGTATCGTGAGTCTTCGATGTAGAGGATGGTGCTGTTGTGGAGCCGTTGGTTGAAGCCGCAGCACCACTTACGCCATTCGTCTTGGCCTCGCCGCCAATCTCTGTGGAGGTAGATTGGGCTTTGGCAGTGGCCTCTGTTATTGTCATAGCAAGGATGGATATTATATCGGCTAGGTCACGTTTGATTTTTTCATTTTTGATGGCAAGGTGAGCCGCCTTCAAATCATTATATTTGTTGCGCAAATACTTCAGTGGTTTAGGAATGGAAGTCATGGATGTTGTTGACTCTCTTATGATTGACCTAAGCTGCTGGAGGGCAGGAATAATTAGTTGCTCGTCGCCCTGCTTTATAGCATCGACCAAAGTATTTATCTCGGTCTGCTGAACTTGGTTGTCGTCATCATCCTTCTTCGACTTCTCAGTGCGTGCCATCTTGAGAGAGTCCCCCAATCAATAGTGCCGTTGTGATTCGAGATTAGTCGATTTCAAATGATGTGGGAACTAGTTGATAATGGTAGTAGTGCCGATCGATTTAAATATAACACAACCAATAGACCTAAAATCAGGCGGACTCATAAGGGTGTAGCATAAGAGGAGTGGGAATAAAGAGACATATCAACCGTAGAGCTGTGGACTTCAATCCGGCATTTTCGATCGGTCTCTCGCTCGCAGTTTCGTCTGCGTTCGCTGACTGTGGAGAAAAATGTTGCACTTCAGACTAGGGTTCCCCGCTTGAGCATACCCACTGATAGGATATCCCGGTTTTCATCAGAGATAATGCCCGTTTTTGCAAAGGATACCCAAAGAAGAATGAAAGCATGATGGGGGTAATAGGACACTGCGATTTGGGGTTGGAGAATTAAAAGACAGGGTTCGATTCAATTTTAACAAATTGGGAATCCACTCACTTTAGGGAATAGAAGATGGAAAAGTGGTCATAGTTCAGCAGGCTCGCAATCGCTCGATAGGACAGAGCATAATCGGTACAAGCAACAGCAAAAAAATTCCCAGCTCGCTTCTCGCTGTGGATCATGACTGAATCGGTCATTAAGACACACGGCGCTATGGTCTCTCGGATATGGTGATAGGCTCGAAAACAATTTAGTTTGAGCCAGTTTTACTAAACTAAAGTGCCCCAGCCCGAAGTGTAATCAATGATCTCATCCACTGACATAGATGTGCTCGTCTCCGATAACATAGCAGTAGATTTAGTGCTATACCAGTATTGGCTAGATGGATATTCAGGTAATTATATCGGAAGCTGCAAAGTTCAAGGGGAATCTCCATACTCACAATCCTCTATCTTCTCGCCATAACAAAAGTGAACGAATCAGCAGTATTCGTCCGAAGAAACGAGGACGAATTTCTCAAGAAATTCAGCGCTGACCTTCTGATCGCAGACATCTTGGACCAATACAGGACTTTCGCCTTGATAGAGAAGCTTCTGCCTTGTCCAGCCAAATTATCCGAAGATTGGACATTCCGTATGGCAGAAAGCACTAAATTGACACTTGTGGAGAGGTTTTATGATTTTGATGAAACAGTGATGCGAGCCATCTTGGGGAGGAAACTCTCCGCGCGAAGCCGGAAAGGTCTTGACGAGATCAGTCGGAAATCAGGAAAATCGCTCAAATCATGCCGAAGACAGTTTGACAATTTCAAGAGAATATACAAGACGATCAACGAGTTGCCTGGAAATATGGTCGCAAATATACAAAGTCACTTTTTGTTATCTGAAAGACTTGCGCAGAAATACGCGAATTACATGTGTTACAACAGATTCGAATTGAACAAACGGAGACCCTTCAGAGGTTGGCTGTCGGTGTTTCGGAACTAAAATCTACATCCACCTCCTCTAACCGCATCCAAATGGGCCGATCAGGTATACGTTCGTTCCTGTACTTGTTTGAGGAATCCATGCAGCGGGTGCTGCAATAAAGTTTTCGCACTTCGACATCGTAGATTCTCTTATCCCTCAGAGAAACATGGTACCTTTGTTTCCATTCTTTGGTCAAATTGTTCGAGCAAATGGGGTAGCCGCATAGTTTCTGTAGGAATCTCTCCTGAACAATGCTGTCATAGTCTCGCTGGCAAATGAACTCTTCGCCGGACCTCAATTGTTGCTCTGTTATTTCGGGTTCCAACATGGACTCAACAAAACTAAGGGATTTTCTCATAAATTCAAGAACCTGCAAGACCCTTTTAGGATCTAGAGGTTTTTTTATCTCCTCCGGCATAATCCAAAGGTATGTGTGCCGAAGGCAACAACGTTGATTCGTTACTACATGAGTGAATACTCGATTATATCTGTTCCTCGATATGGATGTGGAAGGGAAATAAATACCACTTCCACGTTTTGAGCGTAGACTAACGACGCTTGACTGCCAGAAAGTCGAATGCGAGTGCGTCGCTCATTTCGGACGTTCAGCCAATCGAGAGATTACGTGCTCGGACGATCAATTTTGAGTATCATCCGATTTGCGCTCTTAACTACTAACTAGCGCTTCCTTGCCTCATTTGGAGCAATTTCCTAACCAGATCGAGCTATCCTCTACAATGGACGCACAAAGGAGGAGTAGATTGAAGATAGATGTTGAAGAATTAGCAAATAGAAAGGTGAAAAGAAGGAAGAAGCGCGATTTAAATGAAACTATATTCTACGAAATCAATGGCAAGGAGGTGGCAGTATTCACACCTGAGTTTCTTGAGGAAAACAGAATCGTTGAGGGCGAATTGCGGAAGCTGCGCAAATTGAATAACGATTTTGAAGAGCATAACTCCGTTTTAATCAGATACATCGAAAGTCTTAATACTGCTTGTGATCAAACTTGCGAAGAATTGAAAGAATTAACCGAACTCAAAGACCTTCTATCATCACAACTAACTTTACTCAGATCAGAAATTCAGGAACGATATGGACTTTCTATAGTGGATGGTGAAAAAACTAATCATGATTTAGATCAAATACAGAGTTCTAATATCAAGTAATTCCTTGAATGCACAGTTGATCAATTGTTGATCATTATAATGAAAGTCTCACATGTTAACCCCATCGCTATCTGACGCTTTCAATCTGGTTCTAGAGCTAGCGCAACCGTTTATAATCCCTGAGGTAGTAACGATCCAACAGATAATAGGATAGCAATGGTACCATTGTACCATAGAATAGTGGGGCTGAGTAGATTTCATCGGACAAGTAGATTGACAGGTTGAATTCTTGACTGGCACGATTGTAGCGTAACTTGAGAGTGACTCCACTGGGGATACTGAAAGATAGTGCAGCGCCAATGACATTGATTTCTAAAACTCGCGTTTCACAACCATACTCAATAGCAACACCATCTTTCGATCCTACTGCGATTGAGACTCCTATCTTCGATTCGTTATTATTAAATCGGTAGTCAAAGTCAACCGATACCTGTTGGTGCAGCTTAGTCAGCTTGTACGAGGTGGTCACCTCTAACAGGAGTTTCTCGTTGATATAAATCAGCGAGGTTGTCACAGAGGAATTTATGCCTTCCTTGTAAGAAATTCGTCCAATTAGGTAGTTCCTGATCTTGTGAGCGATGGTGAGTTTTGTTCCCAGACCCGAGTGATAGGGGTCAATGATGAAAAATCCCCGAGCCGCCAAGGTTGTTCTCTCATTAAGCTGGTGATTCACGCCGGCAGTCAACACTGGTGCTCTACCAATGTGATATAGGAGATCATATTTAGTCGCAGGCGAATATTTGTACCTGTAGTTCGCGCCGAACGAACCATCACCGGTGCCATTTTTGGTGTTCAGGTTACCGCTTAAAGTCATTGCATGATTAATCGATATACTATTTTCGACAGCTACAGATGCTGACATGGAGCTAATTGCAATGGAGGCAAGAGGCAGTAGAGGGTTTTCAGAGATGATGTCGTCATCTTCATCCCCCTCGTTTACAATATTCTCTGAGGTTCTAGAAAAGATCTCGGAAGCATCCAGAGCTAGCGTGAAACTTGCCCTGGGTTTAGCCAAGTGATTGAACTTGGTCTCCAACTGCTCACGTTGCAGTCTCAAATACTCATCACGGATTTCTTGAGCACTCATTTGCCTCCTGACTAGCTTCCAACCATCAAGTTTGAGGCCTTCCGCTCCCAGTGTATCATAGATCTTCCTTTTGTGGGGATCGCTGAGTACATCGTAAGCAGTTTTAATCTTCTGGAATATGACCTCCGCCTCCTTTCTTGATCTATCATCTTGATTGTGCTTATCCGGATGGAACTTACGGGCCAACCTCTTGTACGCCGCTGCTATAGCATCCGGCGAGGCATCGAATTCAACATCTAATATTATATAATAGTCGTCATCGCTAGGGCCAAAAGTGGAACCTAGTGGAGGCACAGACATTGGTGTCAAGTTTTCGAGACTATTGCTCTAGTCCTATGTTGATTGGCTGATAATCGATTCGGGCTAGAGTTGCATGTTGAGTTTTGAGGGTGCTTGCAAGTTAGACAAGGTAGAGGTATCGCCTTGAATATGCCGATAATTAAAGCTAAAATTTGCTAGAAAGACCATGTGACTCCATTGAGAGGGAAATAAAGTTGGAAGAACGTGCGCTATGAACTCCTGATTGCCCGCTGCCGCTTCGTCCGCTTCTCCTGCTGGACCATTCATGCGAATGACAACAAATCGGCTAAAATAAAATAAGGGTTTTTAAGACAATCGATTTTACAAACTGAGTGTCTTAAATTATTTTGATATTTGTTAATAGCTATTACATTGGACAACCTAGAATCATGGGTGGCTTGGTCAGCTACTTCAGACATCTCTTTGGATCGCGCGAAATGCGTATACTTATCTTGGGTTTAGATGGTGCCGGTAAGACAACTATCCTGTACAGGTTACAAGGAGGAGAAGTTGTCACAACCATACCGACCATCGGATTCAATGTCGAACAAGTTAGCCATCGGAATCTTAAATTGCAAGTCTGGGATCTAGGTGGTCAAACAAGTATTAGACCGTATTGGCGATGTTATTATTCAAACACAGATGCAATTATATATGTTGTAGATTCTGCCGATCGTGAAAGAATTCAGATCTCTAGACAAGAGCTTGTCCTCATGTTAGAGGAGGAGGAGTTGAAAAAGTCCATATTGTTAGTTTTAGCAAACAAACAAGATATGCCCAATGCCATGAGTCCCGCCGAGGTTCATCAAGCGCTGGGTTTAGAGTTGCTTAAGAACAGAACATTCCAGATATTTAAAACGTCCGCTATCAAAGGCGATGGTCTGGACGAAGCAATGGAGTGGCTATCGAATCAACTTCTGGCGCAACAATAAGATGATAAGACAAGAATAAATTTATATGATCTAAATTCGATCGTGCATGATAACTTTAGGTTATTCATCAGGTGGAGACAACTTAAAGAAAGATGTAGAACTAGAAAACAATCATAATTTTGAATCAATTTGAAGGTCAATGAGAGGAACGTATTACTCTGCCGAACGACCAACACCTCGAAGACGCTTGACACTCCGTTGAGCTCTGCCAGATTTTTTCACAGGGCTCGATTCGTTACCGATTATGCTGAGGTATCTTTGGGAAATGTATTTTTTCTGGGCTACTGGTCCTAGTTGAACCTCGTGCTCAAGATCCGCCATGTTAGCATCGGGATCGTGAATAGTGCTACTCAGATCAACTATACAATTCGCCTCACTCCAAACAAGCGGTTCAACTGTATCACTATTTAGAATTTCATGAATGGCCTGCTTCTGTTCATGCCTCAGGTAGTACTCTTTCAATTTGATTGCGAGAGTTTTCTCATCCGTTGTCAAGTTGCCTGCTTCGTATCGTTTCAGGATAATTTCCATGAGAGGCTCAAAGGTATATGGATCATTGATATTAACAAAGTAGTCCAAAATTCTGTGGCAATCATTGGAGATAGCAACAGAAACATGTGTATATGCACAACTGAGATATGGCATGAGAGATTGCATGAAGTCTCTAGTTGGCAGATGCTGTTGCTTGAGATTATTGTAGCATGTCTTGAGGCACTTCACTGTGGCAGCCCTGACTTGGTCGGAATGGTCTAGAATGAACTTCGATAGACTGTCCAGTATTGGCTTGCTCAGAGACTTCACAATCTCCTTGGTTAATGAAGAGTTGAAGTGATTTAGCATACTGAGTTTACCGTGTTGAGAGATATTGTCACTGTGGCGAGACAGTGCAGTTATTGGATCATCGCTGTAGCTTCGAACTTCCCTGAGAACTATCTTCCGCGACTTAAATTCAGCCTTGGTCTCATTGATATCCTTTTTTAGCTTCCTACCAACTTTAAGCTTGACTTTCTGGAAGTCGAGATCTTTCTTCTTCTTTTTCCCTTTAGCCATGACGTGATACTAAAATCAACTAACTGGGCGAAATCAAACCATCAATCAAGAGAGTCCGGTCGTTGGAGAATCAAATTACAGATATATTCAGAGGACAGTCGGATTTCATCTACTCTCAAGCAGGCTTGCGGTCGCAGTTGTTGGTTGAGCAATCAGTTCAGATAGGAGCACGTGTTCGTCAATTCGAGTCAAGAAAATACTTTTTTAATTTGCTGGATTTTGAACTTCTCTTATGGTCATGTCATTCAAGATTTGAGCTTTTATTCATGCACATTGCCTTTCATTATATCGGCATGGATACTGACCTGATCAAATCCCTAGAACAGCTGGAGATTGAGAAGAAGATTCTGAATCAGAATGCAGATTTAACGAAGGAATACGAGGCTATTATCGAGCTAGACCATAGATTGACCCAATTGTTGGAGCGGATAAGAACCATAAACGGAACCGTCCATGAGAACTATGCCTTCGTCATGGAAAAATGTGATAAACTCTCACCCCTGAATCTAGCCCTCAAAAAACTGAACCGCATTTCTGACCTATCGAATCAGCTAGCCAAGCTCAATCAGCTGTGTAAGCGCATAGACAATAACCATATTTTCAAGTCACTCCTTGTAGGTCGAAGACCATCTCTCAGGCGTGATGATTCCGAAGAATCTGAACAAGAAGCGCGGCTGCAATTGACCAGAGATCTGATAGAGAGCTTTGAGGCTGCCTACAAGCCAGTAGAAGCGATATTATCTAGTCGCTCGGATCTGCCTTATATCTCGTACGCTAACAGGGTTCGACAGCTCAAGTCTTCCCTAGCTAATGAGTTGCCTGTACAGGCTAGCGATGGTAATGGGTGTATCAATGATGCGCCTGCTGGAAAACGATGAGCCGGCGCGCGGATGATAGTTTCCATTTCTATCTAGTAAATAAAGCCTCAATCTTTCGACTGGTCGAGTTTTGATTCTCAAATTGTTCTGATTTGAACAAGGACAAGGTACGAGAAGAATCTCTAGATGGCTGACAAAGACCTCCAAAGATCGGAACCTATGATTGTATGAGGTTGGATATGAGTTGGCTATCGTTTCTAGCTTCGGATCAAAACTCGCTCGCTGGCTATCAACAACAAGCTAACATTGTGAGTTCCGTTGCACCTGAGCTCGGCGTCGTATGGCTGCAGGTGCTTGCAGATCAAACTGGATTAGACTCCCTCCATCTAATTGGTGGTTTGTTATTCCCGCCCCATAAGTGACCGTCGTATATTTGCAGCTAAATGAGGCCACTGCCACCTCATCTGAGGTTGTCTAGACTTTCGTTAGCAGCTTTGGTGCAGGTGACACTGACTCTAATCGTGTCGAGATAGGAGCATACATTCTCGTGGTTCTACTTGGCTATTGAGCGCAAGGTAACAAGGCCAGCACAATGAAGCTGAGCAACTTGCGTCCATTGCGGTACTGGAGTGTCAACATTGGCAGAACCGCTACTTTTCGCCCTATAAATCCATATATTCATCAGCGCTAACCATCATCAGCAAACGAAACAGAACGAGAATGGCCAAGGCCTCAACTGTATGAGGCGATGAGTGTCCATTCGTCGCCTCATACAGCTTAGCGGCCCGAGCTCCAGTTCGTGGCTGGCTTGGTTCATTTGTGTCTGACTAGCATACATGATTGTGCTTATGAAGATAGATGAATCTATTTTGTGGCTTGTCGGAGCCAGTGGAACAAGAGAGCAGTCGCAAGCCGAGACAGATCGGACTGTGTGCTCATGAGTTGGATCGTCCGCTAGTCCTCGGACGGCGCTGCCGATTCAATCTATGCTACCAGGTTGCAGCTTTTAGCCGGGCCTCGTTCGTTGGGCTTGATTAGCATGGTTGCCTGCTGGTGTGACCGGTGGTACCACCGATGCTGATTATGATATCTGCTCAACTTGGACGCCTCACCAGATAGGATTTCCCTCGGGGTGATGGCCAAACTCTGGGGGAAAGTAACGCAGGGGAAGTATGACTGCGGGGCGGAAGCATGATAGTCCCTGGCCCGTGCATCCGATGCAAGGTTGGCCAGTGGCAGGAAGTCAAATAAGGACACAAATATCCACTCGGACACGAATTGACCAATCTCGAGGCAATTGCGCCGGCTGATTTTAGTCATCTACTTTGCCACCTAGCGAGCCACCCAAAGGCTTTGCCTGGGCTAGCTCGAGGCTTGGCGCCATTTACAAGCACGTAGATTGGTTGAATTTGCCCCACTTCCCCCACCAGCTGGTTCGCGTGCTTTCGTTGCAATGATAACAAGCCACAGTATCTAACGGCACGTCCTCCTGCCTGTCCATTGGCTGGCCTATTTATTTGATCGCCTTCTTGCCAGAATATCGCTCTCGGTGTGGAGCGACCCTCGTTCAGGAATAAGGGCGAGCGAGGCTTGAATCGCTATGAGAGAGGGTGCATTGATGCAGTCCATCTATGAGTCTCACAAATATGCTGACCAACTGAGCGGGCAGACAAAGGCAAGAATTCAATGAGGGGAAGCGAGCGAGAGAGAGAGGGAGAGTTTTGGGCTTGGAAGTCCGAAGTTGGCCATGTTTATTGCGTCCAGCACGAAAATTTAGTTGCCTGGCCAATTGGTTTCAAGTGGAGCCACGACTCTAGCGCGCGAGGTAGCTTGCCAGCCTGAGGCGCAAGTAACGAGCTTGTCGCAGAGTGCGCGAATTGTTGGCCCCCTTTGCTGCTGGCCAGAAATCGCAATTTCGTAACAAAATCCGGACATCCCATCTTTCACGAGCAAGCTGAGGCAACTAACTGGCCGCTCGCCCTTTTAATTGAGCTTCCTGAGCTCACTCAAGTTTGGCGAGCTGCTCGAATTCCGGACTCGTAATTTCTAACTTGGACAACAACATCCCCCAGTCCCATTGGCCAGCCAGCCAGCCAGCCAGCCTCTAGCAACCGGCGCCCTAGCCTCATCTGGCCACCGGATTTCTCGTTCGAGCCGGACCGAGCCGAATGAGGCCTGGCCCAGCTTCCTCTCTCAGCCGGCGGCTTCGATTTGGCGGCCCCAGGGTATCAATGGGAGGCGGCCAGTGTAATAGGATCCAGTTTGTTCATTTATCGCTCGCGCTGGCCAGCAGCGGCGCCCGCCAATCAGAGCCCCGAATGGAGGGCCGATGGGCGGGCGCCTAATCTGGCCGAGCTAGCAGGCGGGCTGGTGGGCGCTGCCGCTGTCCGGTTGCGGTGTTGGCGCTTTTAGGGCGGAGTTTTGTGAAGATAATCAGGAGTTGTAAGACGAGGCAAAGCCATCTGGGCGGCCAACGTTTGCTTTGGCGGCCAAGTCGAGCGCAAGGCTCCCGAGTGTCCGCTTCCCTCCGCCAGCCCAAAATCTAGATACAGGCCACTATCCAACTTGTGTGCCAAACTCCTCCAGCTCAATGGGAGCGAACACGAGAGCTGGAGCAGCTCAGCTTGCTTGCCTGGAAGCGGATGCGTCCATCTGGGAGCCATGCGAGTCTTATCGCGAAAACGGGCAGCGCGCACTTTGTTTCCACCCGTTTGCTGTGTCAAAAACTGCGCTCAAAGCAATTGCTCGGAACTGTCCAACGCTTATTCGACCCAATTTTGTCGCCCATCATACACTAGGAGTGGGCGAGTAACGGAGCGAGCGATGAAACCCAATCGTAAGTTCACAAACCCAAGCGAGATTGTGTTGAACAACGGGGGAGCTGGCCTCTGCTATTATTAAAGGCGCGCGCCTGGCACAGCGAGCGCTCGTGGGAGCCAAGAGGGGGGGCATTGTTGTTGCTGTTGTTGTTGTTGTTGATGGGTGAGGGGCGGACGTCTTGCCTGCGTCTTGGGCGCGCGAGCAAGCGCGCATAGCGATGCGGAGGCCGCAAAGTAAGCGCCCGCGGAAGGAGCGTCTAGACTGCCAGTCTGGCCGCCATTTAGGCCAAGCTGGCAGCCTGTTATCTAACTTGTCATCGGGCGCCTTGAGCTCGTGAGTGGCGTTAAATTTTCAAGATTGAGTTCTCGTCCAGGAGGATGCCGCCCCTTTCTCTTGCAACCAAGCCGCCCATTTGCGCGCCAGCTAGCTGCAATCCCGCCACTCGAGGCGGCCACACTCGGCCGACTCAATGAGGGGACAGGTCGATTCTGGCCAGGCAATTGGATTGGGTTTGGCAAACAAGCGGCGGTCACGTAGACGCGGGCGCCCATTTGAGAGGGGGGCCCCACCGCGGGGAGGGTGAAATATTTTGTAAACTTGCAGCTCAAGTTGGACGAGCGGGCCAATTGGGCCACTGGATCTGCCCACCGAGGCCGCTCGTTGTCGCGCTCCGTCCGCGAGTTGATGTTCCGACCTGGATTGGGCGGCAGCCTGGCCGGCGGAGGAGCGCGCGCCAACCGACAGCTGGCCCATCGGCCGCCAGCTTTTAGGTCACCCGAACTCGAGCGCGACGGCTGGCCAGCCAGCCAGCCAGCCAGCCGGCCGGCCACTCTTACGGCTTGCGACCCATCGGCTGCACGGGGTGCGCTCGCCACTGGCTGCCAAAGGGCGGCCGTATGGGCGGCCGCGTTGGCGCCAGCGAGAGGCCCTTTGTCTTAGGGCTGCGAGGGGGAAGGGAAATTGGTCCATCCTGCTCTCTACTTCACAGAGCAGCTACTCAACTAAATTGGACTCCCTCCGCTCCTCTAGCCGAGCGCGTTTAATGAAATAGATGTAGCCCAGCGGTTGGTTGCTCCGAAAGCTGGCCAGCAATCCCAATCCTCCTTCATCTGGGCTCCCGTCTTTGCTCGTCCCCGAAGCCTTTGCTTTGCTCAAATTTTTTCGCTCACGGAATTCGGGGAGTTTTGGGGGGGGGGAGGCGTCGATCTAGAGATAAGGGCGCAAACTGGGACTTGGCCGCTAATGGCAAACGAGCGGCCGAGATGCTTGAAATTTTCAATCCCCCAGCCAGAAAGCCGGCCGAGCCGAGCTGGCGGGCGGCTGGAGGCGGAAGTGGCGGCGGCGGCGGCGGCAGTAGCATAAGCTGGGCGAGCGTGTATTTGGGCCAAGCAGGGACAACAACAATGCTGCAGCAAGCGAGGCCTCAGTCGCTCATCCATCTCTTTGTTCGCGGGCCCCTTCGCGCTCGCTCGGCCGAGCTGTTCATGCATGCGATTTTGTTCGAGACTTGCTGGTTGGGCCGCCAGCAACGGCGCACGTCCCTCGAGCTGGGCCGGCGGAAGCGGCGCCAAGCTCGAGCGGCCGGCGCCGTGGGGACGCTCGAGCTGGGCGCCACGCTGGCTGCGGCGGCGGCTGTGGCGCCGCCCGGAGCTGCAAGTCCCGCTCGGCGCTCCATTCGGGAGCGGCCGGTCGGTGGCCGCCAAGACTGGCGCCGCGAGGGAAGAGAGAGAGAGACACTTGGCCTCCACTCCCTCGGGCGCGCAAACCCTCTCGCCCGCCCCTTCCTGGAGGCTCCTCGGCGGCGACAACGGCGACAAGGACTGCTCGCGCAAAGCTCGCCAACTGAATGGAGTCCAGTTGGGGGGGGGGGAATTCGGTTGAATTAATAATTGAACAGTGCGAGCAAGCGCGCCAGTTGGCCGCAGCCGAAGTGGCTCGGCGGGCGCCCCTTCTAATGGCCCGGCCGCAATCTGCTTGCTCTGAATCAATCCGGCTCGGCTGCGAGTCGATTTGGGCACTCCGCACGGCCGGCCGGCTCCTAATGCGACGCGCGCCAGCTGGGCGGCGGCGGCGGCCAGCTGACAAGTGGCCAGCGCCGCGTTTGTCTTCCCGCCAAGCGAGGCCCATCGGCGGGGGCCCATGGAAACCGCCGGCACCATTACGCCCTGATTGTAGCATTGATAGCTCGAGTTGAGGACAACGACTCCGCTCGTCCATTATGTGGGGCCAACTGGACGCTCCTTCCTTCCGATTGGGCGAGGGCCGCCCCCGCTCGAGTTGGGCCGCTTGCAAGGGGCGAGCCGCCGCCTCCAACGGAATGCCGGCGCGAATTAAATCACGCGCATCCAAGCGGCGAGCGAGCCCGCCAGCCAGCCTCAGCCCCACTTGGCCGCCCCTCCTTCGGCCCAACAAACATGGGCGCGCGCCTTGACGGGCCCGCCCGTTTCCGCCAGTCGCATTGGCGGAGGAGCAAAACGACACGAGCATCTGGCGACATTCGTCGGACTTTGGGCGCCGACAGCCCGCGCGGCGCCGCCCACTCGCGCGCGGGCCGCCGGGCTGGCGAGTGGGCGGCGCCGCGCGGCACAGGTGCGCGCGCGAAATTGGTTCGAGCGCTGGCTGTCTGGACATTAAATGGTAGTGGTGGTGGTGGTGGTGGTGGGGGGCGCCGCTGCCGCCGGGCTCAATCATGGTGCGCCAAAACGGGGCGCCCCAACGCTGGCGGCCGCGCGCCCGGCTCGGCTGGCCGCACGCACACTTGCGCGCGTTCGAGGCGCCATTGGCCGGCTAGCTTGGGCGCGCGGCACCTAGCGCGCAAAGTCGCTAGCCGCCGAGCGTTTATACAATCGGCCCAGCTCGGCGCCCTCCAATGCGCAGTCGCCCTGCCCTCGCGGCCCGTCGGCGCACCCGGCCAGGCTTCGCCCGTAAAGCGCGCTCGGCTCGGCTCGGCTGCGGCTGCAGCTGCGGCAACTGCCTTGCGTGCGCCCCAAATCCCGTTGCGTCCCACTCTGCTTGGCTCGGCTCAACTCAACTCGGCTCGGCTCAGCTCGGCTTTGCTGGCTGCCTATTAGACCTAATTTGGAGGGAAGAGCCAAGATTGTGGCGTCCAACTCGCTAGGCAAGCTCGGTTGGCGCGAGCTCGCCGGCCAAGTTCGCGAAGCGTTACACTTTGCAACGGCTGCGAGCCGCGCAGCCTCAAAGCTGGCCGGTGGTTGTGGCGCGCGCGCACCAGCCGGGCTAAGCAGCGCGCGCCGGAAGACGCGCTCCCGACTGGCCTTTTGTCGGCCCGACTCGTGGAGCTGGAAGTGGGGGCCGAGGAGGGAATAGCTGGGCGCAGGGAGCTTCGTAGCGGCGCCGGCGGTTCGCCGAGCACTTGCATGTAGTCGACTCGCGCCGCTGGCCGCCATTATATGGAAACAAAGTTGTTGTGGGCCGGCTTGGTTGCGAGCAGTCAGTGTTAATTCGTCTCTTGTTGAGAGAGCAACCAGCCTCGGCGGCCCAGAGCGGAGAGCGGCCACTTTTGCGTGCGAGCTAGCCGAGGTCGGGCTGAGTGAGGCGGAGAGTTCATGGGCTTTGAAGGGGAGAGGCTGGGAGGAGAGGTGAGGCGAGAAGCGGAGCTTGAGGCGGTTTGAGGGCGAGCAAGTTGAAGCGATTGAGCTGTTGGCCGGCCGATTGGCCAGATTGCAGCGCAAAGGATTGGAGACGCCAGACGCCAGGTGGTGGAGCTTTGCTCGCCTGGCAACCAAGACAAACAAACGCCCCACTGGCCGCGGACAAAAGGCCCAAAATTCGCGCTGGAATCTCACCTCGAACCTCAGGACCAGCGAGGGCTCGCCAAGAGCGACGGCGAGGCAGGCGCAAACAGATGCTCCAATCTAGCCACCAACTCATGCACAAGAAACAAGAGTAGAGGGGCGCCGACCAATCCGAGCCTCTCCCTGCTCTCAGCGGTGGGCGAAACGCGCAACGAGACCAACCTCGCCCAATACACCCAAAAGAACTTATCATTCCGCTGTCCAGATGGAAATTGAAATTATTTGGACGGAGAACTTGATAAGTTTTTGCGGATTGTAAACCATCAGAGTGGCGCTCGAGCGTCGAAGCTAACCAGCCAACTTCTCTCCAACCTCTTGCATGGCAAAACTCACCAACACTAACCCAACTCTAGTCATTCCATCCAAACAAATACACTCTCGTGCAGGAAACAAAGCGGGGGCGGACAATGAGCCAGGCAAAGGACTTTGAATCTGAATAAAATCTTGACTCCATCCGCGGAGCTGCGAAGCTTCGAGCGTCTCGTTATCATGCGCGTTGAGACAGCCTCCACTTGGTAGCGTTTGCGAGCATAGAGCCAGACTCTCATGTTATGGCCCACCTCTCGCCTAACTTCTCTTCCACATCTCTTTATTTCTCTCTCTCTCTCACTCGCTCGATTAGTTTAAAATCGGACGGATGGACGGACGAGTTCAATGGCCGAGGCGCCATATGAGGCACTTAGGCGGCGCACTGTGGACCAAGTGGCGAAAGTTGCCCGCAGCCATAGTTGACCTGGCGCCCACTGGGTGGCGCCACCTAGCCCGCAGAGGGCCCCAACCAGAATCAGCAAACCATTAAATGACTCATTGGCCACTCCATTTCGGCCAATCGCGCTTACTTTATTTCGCCAAAACAACACCCTCAAAAGGTCCAACCCCCAGCCGACCTGGCGCTTGAGGAGGGCGAGGCAAGCTCTCGCGCAGGCCGATCCTCCGAGAGTGGGCCTCCAAGTTGGCTTGCGTTCGAGGAGGTCTGGCTTGCGCCTCCAGAGGGCATTTGCGGCTGGCGCTCGAGTTGGCACAAGTCTCCAGACGGCGACTCTGTCTTTGAGAGCTCGCTCGCGTCCGCTGCCATTCTGATTCCCGTAATGTCTCTCGCTGGCTCCTGCTCCTCAAAGTGGCCGCCCATGCCAATGGACGGGCCCATCCACTGCTGGTTGGCGAGCCCGTTGGAGCCATCGAAGTGGAGGCGCGACATTGACACGGACTGGTGCGATTCGAGTGTGGCGCCGGTTTGCTGGTGGCCACAGCCGAGCGAGTTGGCCAGATGCGGAAGTCCCACTGCGGGCGTGATTGGAATCCAGTAGCCTGTTGGCGGAAGAACCAGGAGGGGTCGCTGGGGGCGCCAATGAGAGCATGATTCGTGGTGCCGGTGTTTGTGGCCACTCCGTCTTGGCCGAACTTCCGAGCTGGCGCCCCGAGGAGCCAAGTCGAGTTTAGTCTCGCTATCTCTATGGTAGCAGTGGTGGCCAAGTTGCAATTGCTGCCCCTGCGTCCAGTTCAGCTGCTCCAGTTGCTGATTGAAATTGGCCGCCCCCTCAACTTGGCAACTTCTACTTGGCGAGTGCAGTCGCGAACGAACCGATTGGAGTCCGATGACATCACACGGGCCACTCTCAACCTCGAGCGCCCTCTCGAGGGAGTGTTGCCGCTCCGCTTTGAGGCTGGCCAGCTTCGGATACGAGCGGCCGCTGTTGGAGGCGCCCAAAACCTCTCCTCCCCCTTGGCTGGGGCTTCCCGAGTCAGCTCGCCGCTCGTTCACCTCGGAGGGTGCGCGCTCGAGCGAGCGGCCCTCCTCGACTGCCTGCGACTGAGGATGTGAAAAATCGCGAGACGAGCGGAGGTCTGAGTTTGTAGGTGGAATAGGATTGAATTGGATGGGATTGAGGTCAGTTTTCGGACTTAAATTTTGAGTTTGGTGGCCGGTTGGTCGCGCCGCCTTTGCCTGACACATGGGCCCTCCTCCATGTTGGTGGCCGAACTCACGTTGTCTCGTTCCAGTGATGCTGATTGCACTGTCATGCTGCTGCAGGTGCTCGTGGGAGTTTGAGCAAGCAAATTGTGATGGATGGTCGGCTGGAGCACCACTTTCGGCCGAGCAATCCTTTCTCGGCTCAAAACGATGACATTCGTTGGCGGGCTCGTGCTCGAGTCTTGATTTATGGCGCCGATGATCGGTGAGCGGCTCTCGGTTTGAGTGGGCAAAGCCTCTGCATTTGGCACGCAGCTCCTCTTGGTCGGCAACCCTGTGGCACCTATGCTGGCCGCTCCAGCCAAAGCGGCCGGCTTGGTTCCAGTAGGATTTGTTGCAATTAGAGCTGGCGCTGCACAAACGCCGCCTGTGGCTCCCATCTCGCAACTCGGGCCCAACTCGCGCAGATTTGAGCTTAAAGGTGGAATGGGCGCCAAGTTGTTGGCTGATGTCCAACTTTGAGAGCCGCTCCTCCGCTCTGGCCCTGATGCGCGTCTCTGCGTTTGGATAATTCTTGAGCACATCCCATAGATCCTGCTTGTTCAGGCAAAACAAATCCGAGTAGCCAACTGAACGAACCGAGGCTGTCCGCTTGTTTCCAGCTAAGCCAACATTGAGCACGGAAATCTCACCAAAGTAGGAGCCAGCCTTAAGAGTTGCAACAGTCCTCCCCTCCTCGGTCACAACCTCAAGGATTCCCCGACTGACAATGTACATCTCGTGGCCAACTTCGTTCTTACGACAGACGTAGTCGCCTGGACTGAAGAGAACCGGTTTCAATCTGAGCACCAGCTCGCACAGGAAGCCAGCCTCAGTGTTTTGAAAAATGTCAACCCTCTTGAGGGTGTCCAAATGAACGTGGATTGCAATCTCGGCCTTCAGTCTGTCGGGCAAGCAGGCGACCGAGCGGTCCTCGTCGCTCGACTTCTGCGATACCCAAAGGTAATCGAACCTGAGCGCGGTTTTGATTTGGAGGTGGAATCGTTCATTAGCCTAAGTGGTTGGCTGCCTCCCTCTGATCGCGCTCCCCCCAAAGCTGGAGGGGCCGAGCGGATGACATACCAGCGGATAACCTTGTTTTGCAGTTCCTCGGAAACCCTGCGCATTCGCATGAACGTTTTGACGGCGTCCAATTTGGCTGCAAGGATTGGTTTTGGTTTGGGTTGGTTAGAGTGGTGCGCTGTTGAGCTCTCTCAGCGGCTTCCCGCTAAGCAAGCGCGCAGTTGAGCCATCAACTGGCTCAGACGGGTGCCGCTTAGAGGCGAGCTGGCCCATTGGAAGGGTCCACTCATGAGCAGCTCCATTGGAAAGCAAAGCGGCTAATCTGTCCGTCTGCAGCACCGGCGCCGCCCGATTGCTGACTTGGAGGGCAAATTGGCGCCAATTAGAGCCAGGACGGGCCTCTACTTGCCTTGAAACTCTTTCCTCTCGGCGCTCACGTTGGTCACAATGTTTGCAACGTGACCCAAGACGGAGGCAAACAGGAAGAGGCCGAAGAAGAGCTCGAGCGAGATGTAAAAGTACTCGCCCTTCGTCCTCGGCCTCGGAAGGTCGCCGATTGTGGTGAGAGCCTGGCAGCGGGAGGGGGGTTAGTTAGTCTGGTGGTGGAAGTGGAGTTGCTGTTGACTTGGCGAAAGGGGGCTCCAAACTCACCAGGGTCGACCAGTAGAAGGCGTGCAAGTACTGGCAGAGGGTGTCGTCGCAACGGTTTCCCTGAATCCTGTACAAACTCTCCATGTCTATGAGCTCTGTTCCGGGGAGGTTGGTTCAGTTTAGTGTTGGCCTCTTGCGCCTTGTTGGCCTTGTTGTACGAGCAAGAGCGTGAGCGTTTGGCGGCGACTTACTGTTCTTGGAGATCATGTGGAACAGGCAGGCGTTCCAATGGAATATCACAAGTAGATAGTGGACCAGCGTGAATGTTCTGAACACGTTTGGGTAGTTTGTGTGGCGCTCAGTCCGATCGACGAGCGACCAAAACTTGTAGATTTTGGCCAGTCTGGTGCAGCGCAAAATTGAGTTGAAACTGATGGACAGGTAGAGGATGTCGAGCGGGAGAAGGCAGAAGCAGTCGAGATAGAAGAGGGTTGACTCGCGGTAGTGGAGCCCAATCTTGTCCATGTTCTCCTGCAACACTCCGTCCTCCAGGTAGCCGGTGCGAAAGTTGATCACAATGTCGATCACGTAGATCAGGTCGGCCGAGTAGTCGAAGGCGAACCAGAAGGCAACTGTGTCGAAGTCGATCTCGCGAAAGGCGAACCTGTAGCTGAGCGACCAAAAGTTGTATAGGAAGGCAAAGCTGACCACGAGCGACCAGTGATAGTAGAGGGAACCCGACGGGTCGAGCACCGTTGGCCGGCCCCTGCTTGCGGGCCCACCGGCAGCGCCCGACTGGCGCGCTTCTCCTGCCGTCCGGCCCTCTGCGCCGGCTGCCGGAAGTGGCGCCTTCTTGCTGTTGGCCTGGAGAGAGGTTATGACTTGCTCGCTTGCGCTGCCCTTGCTGCCGTTTGCGCTCACAGCGCTTCCGTTGCTGGAGCTGCCGCTGCCGCTGCCACAGCCACTGCCGGCGGCGCTCGCGGGCCAGGCGCCCCGCTCGAGCCTCTCCTCGTGGGCGCCGCTGGCCGCGGGCGGAAGCGCCGCCGGCCTCGTCGCCTCGCTCGCCATGGCCGCTCACCTGGAGCTAGGCGAGGCTTTGCTTACTTTCTTGATTGAGCACACTTAGCTTGCGCACAGACTCGGCCCTCCGCTCGGTGGTGCAGATGAAGCGGCGAGCGCCAGCCAGCCAGCCAGCCAGCAACGACACAATCTTGATCCTGATGATGCAAATCCGAGCCCAACTTCGATCCGCCCGTCTCTCTCTCTCTCTCTTCTCCTCCCTCTCAGCCGGCCCACTGGCCACAAAACTGGAGCCAACAACCAAACTCAGTGCCCATGCCTGCTGGCCTTGCTCCTCTGCTCGCAAGCCTCAACGCTCTTCCCTCGCCGCCGCCGCCGCCGCCGCCTCCTCCTCCTCGGCCAATCGCGGCCGCCTCTGCCGGGCGCGCTTTCCTCTTGAGGCCGGAGGGCTTCGAGTTTGCTTGAGGGTTTGCGGGTGGAGTTGTTTCAAGTGGCGTTGGGCGGCAAGTTTGCAACTAGCGCTCTCGCTCTCTCTCTCTCTCTCTTCGCGCGCAAACAGGATGATTCAGACTAGCGGCTCGCGAGTGGCGCGCAAAACTCGTCTACTTTGGTCCCGACAGACCATTTGTCAACTGGCTGCCTGAGCTCGCCTCGCCATCCAAATCTCCATCTCTCTCGGCCCAAATCTCAGTCTGCGTCTGAGCGCAAGTCTCTGTCTCTGTCTCTGTCTCTGTCTCTATCTCTGTCGCCGTCTCTGTCTCTGTCTATCAAAGCGAGCGAGATAATTCATGCGGCCAACTGGGATCCAGCGGCGGGCCCGGCTGACAACTCACGCGACTGGCCCCGCGCCACGGCCGCCAGCTCGCGCTCGCCCTCCAAACTTGAGGGCGGCCTCCTCGCGGCCGCCCGCCTCTCGCTCGCCGGCAACACTGGCCGCCGACGGGGGCGGAGGCAACGGCGCTCACGCAGGTCAAGCCGACGCTCGGTCACTCAATCAACGGAATCAGCGCAACGTTGTTTGTTTTGTGCCCCATAACCCTAAATATCGAGGCGCCAAATTGCGGGGCGGTCAAGTTTTGTCCAACCTTGTGGCTGCGTAAGCGCGCTAGTGGCTTCGTCTCAAATTCAGCGCGCCTTTATAGTTTGTCCGAGTGCGCGGCCCAGTCTATTTTATCGCGCAACTGGATGGCCGTTGTTTTGTGCGCGCGCGAACGGGGGCGCTCGCTCGCTCGCTCGCATCAGCGCAGTTGTCAGCCAAGCCAGCAAAGCGGCCCCTTCGGCCAAACAGCGGGCTGCATCTAGCGACGTTCGCGCACTCGCGCTCGGCCTCGATGGGCAACAAACCCAAACAAAAACTCCTCCCACCTCGAGCCGAGCTCAAAGTAAAACCGCGCTCACCTCTAACCAGCTCGGCGCGTCAACAAGCGCGACAGGCGAAGGTCCAATGGGCGACGAGTGTGGCTAGTGGGGAGTTGTGAAGAGCTTAGCGCCTCCTAGAGTGGGGCGCTCTTTGTTATGTTGCGGCCGCGACTAGGCAGCCTCAAGTTACTGTTTGCGCACAAATCAACCCGCCTTTGCTGACAAGAGGGGCCCCAGCTGAGCGGGCTGCCGGTTGGCTTTAGCGTGTCTCGCGCAAGGGGGATGATAAATTGACACTTGACGCTCGTCTCAGCGGGCCAGCGAGCGTCATGTTACCCTGCGGCCGGCGGCCTTAGGTGACTGGGGCCGCCGTTTGCGCCGGCGCCAGCTGCCGCCAGCAGCCCTGTCCGCTCCACTTGGCGGCCGAAGCCGAGCGGCCGGCGGAACAGGAAGCGGCGAGCTTGTTTGTCCGGCGGGAACAGGACGGACACGCGTCCGGTTGGCCTCCATCCGGCCCGCTCCTCGCTCCCTTGCGCCGCCTCCTCGCTTCCGGGCGCTCGCTTCGGCCGCGCGGCTTGCTTGGCGCCGCTCGCGCGAGCAGAAAATATTCATCATTCATTTATGTTAATATGCGAGCGCGCCAAAGTGGCGACAGCAATCAAATTTTGGCAGCAAGAAGCGCGGCCAAGGGGCTGGAGCTGCGCGTGTAAGTTATGTTGGCCAAATATTCAATCCCGCCCATCGAATTGATGGGCGCGCGCCTAGAACAAGCGAGCCCATAAACTTGCGCGCCCCTTCCGGCAGCTCCGGGGGCCGGAAGTGAGCGGGCTCGGCCGGCCGGCTCTTTGTGTGCGGCGCGCGAGACGCTCGCTCGGTCGGCAAGTCTAAGCGACTGTCAGCGGGCGTCCAGACTTGGTCCAGCATCGCAGTCGGCGGCCAAGCGGAAGTTTGCGCGCGCCCCTCGGAGCTCAAAAGCGACCGCAATCATTTGTTGTGCTCGACTTGGTGTTTGCGGGTTGAAGGGGGGGGGGAGTCGCCGGCTCCAATTGTTTGCGGCCAAAACTCCGCTCGCTAGCACAAAATCCATTGTCTCTGGCGGCGAGAGCGCGAGCAACTAGATTGGAAATCGGCCAACTCCAAGCCTGGTCGCGCTGTCGCGAGCACCATTAGTTATCCGCTTGGCCCACATCCCGTTGGCCGGCACGCAAGCGAGCGAGCGAGCGAGCGGCCCTTCAAGTTTGCCCGGCTCGGACTGGGAGGTCGCGCAAGGATTGTTGACAAAATGATGATCAAAGATGACGATGCCACCTCTCGTGCTGAGCTCGGCTTGGCGCGCGCGTGAGCTGACTCGCAACTTTGCCCATCCGCGCGCAATATATATGCAAATCAAGCCCATAAAACCGATCGCCAGGAGCAAAGCGGGCCGCTCTCGAGTCACTTCCGCTCGAATTAGTTTGGCCCCTCTGCGATTGTTCGTCCCGCAGAGTTGGCTGGCCGAGAGTGGCCCAAATTGAATCCAATAAAGTGGACACCGTTGGCCTGGCCGCCCACTGCTGCTGCTGCTGCTGCCGCCGCTGCGGCCGGCTTGCGTTCATGCTTGCAAACTGGCCAGTCCGGCAAATGGCCGGCCCAGTTTTATGTGTTTTAGTTTCATTTCAGCTCTAGATTTAGTTCCAGTTTCAGTTTCAGTTTTAGCTCTCGCTCTTGCTCTTGCTTTTGTTCCAAAATTATCCCTCGGCTCCGATTGTGTGCGGCGCCAAGACAACAGGTCGGCAATTCGAGCCGAAAGCGCAACTAGCTCGCCATCATTCGCGACTGTCCGCTTCGATTCACACGCACTCAGTTGGAGCCCGCTGAGTTGGCCCTGTTTTGCCGAGCGCAGCCAGCAGCGGGCCGCCCGCTTGCATGCAAAGCGTCTCGCACAAGACTCAAGCGATACACTCCGCTTACCTGCCTCCTAATTGGCGCACACAATTGTCCCCAACACACCTGTGGTCTTGCCCCCGCTGCCGGCCAACCCGGCGGCGTTGCCTGCAACTTGTCGGCTCGCAACAGACTCGAGCGCCCCAGTCCAGTCGGCCCGCTCGAAAGCTACAAGCTAGCAACAGGCACTCTCGCCGCTGTCTCCACTTCTCCGCTCGCCTCCCCTTGGCCGCCACTTGTCACTTGGAAGCCGACCAATGCCAACCAGCAGCGCGAGCAGACAATCGCGACTTGGCGCCTCAAGCAACAAGCGCTCCTATTGGCCAAACGCGGGCCCAAAAGGGAACCAAAGCAAAACGACGAATCAGCAAGAGTGCGAGCGAGCGCAACCGATCGGCGACACTAACGGGAAGAGTGGGGCCGCAAACAGGGCGTCAAGGCCGGCAAAGTACAAGCAAATCCGGCACATCTCGCCCCCATGCTCGCTAAGCCCGGCGGCCGGAGCGCGCGATCAGATGGCCGGCGAAGTGGAGCCCTCGAATGCGAGCTCGTCGCCAGCTTCAGCCGAACAGGAACTGATGAGTCTTGCCATTGGCGGCCAGACTGTTTTCACTGGCAAGCAGCCGGCCTCAATCGGTTCGCTAGCTGGCGAGGCGAGCCTCTATGGGCAAAGCAAGAGATCGGCGACGGGCGGGAAGACAAACTTTCTCGTTAGTAATGCGCAATTTGCGCGCTCGGTCAACCTGAGCCAGCAGTCGCGCTCGCAGGCATCGCTCGACCAGCCGCAAACGAGCAATAGCAGCACTGCACAGCTCCACAACCTGACTGGCTCCCCGCTCTCCATAAGGCGCAGCGCGAACCTCAAATGCATCAAAACGCTAATCATTGGACTGCTAGCCATCGACCTGCTCATAACCGTATTTGTGCACCAATTTTCAAGCGAAGACCAAATGTCAATCTGGTTCACCTCCCACAAGATGCGCTTCTCCCTCTTGAACCTAATTCTCAGCTCAGTCTGGTTTGTTGTACTCGTTGGCGCCATTCTATTTGACATCTACTTCATCCTGGTCATCTCCTGTCTCGTCGACCTCCTCTCCTTCCTCCTCCTGCTCGTCCTCTCAGTCAGACACTTCACCCTTCGGGTTGACTACAACTCGGTCAGCCTGACCTCCCTGTTGGCTCTGCTCTTTTCAATAGTGCTGCTCCACGTGTACCTGGTGGTCATGTCAGTTCTAACAATAAACCTCACGCTTGCGGTTAAACGGCGCCAAGAGAGACTCGGACCCAAATGATGGTTGTTGCCAAGGTTTTCGTGAGGGTTACACAATAAAGAGGCTCCAGATGGAACGACTTGTTGCTCCGTCTGTAAGCAAGCTGGAGTAGATGGTCAGAATTGTCGGCTTTCTAATTTATTTCCCATACACAAATAGAACAAGACATAAATTAGAGCTCCTCTCTCAGAACTTCAGAGATACGCTGCTCGAAATTCCCGCAGTCGCTTCAATTCGTAATTTACTTCTATCATAAGATCATATCACGCTTTTTAGGGACTCAAAGTGGCCCAAATTTAGTTTTGGCCCCTCAGGTTCAGGATCTTCATCAATGGTCCCTGGGCAACGCCTGCAAGTCTGCAGAAGCCCTCGATGCGCATGATGCGCTTGGCTGTAACACAGTTGACGCTCTCAATTTGGGTGGTGGCCATGGTTGGGTCTGAGGCCTTGAGTTCGTTTACGTAATCAACAAACATGGCGCGGATGTCCTTCTCGTAGAGCTCGGCGCGGGCGCAAGCCGCCTGGATTCCCATAACGAGCTGAGTCTGGCTGGCCTGGTTCTTGATGTACTCCAATCTCTCCAGGACTCCGTTCCTTAGAGCTGCTCCAGTTGCGCTTATTGCGCTAATGAAGGCTTGGATGAACGATCTTGGCTGCACTTGAGCCTCCTTGATCTTCCTTTGGCCGTCGGCAATCACGCTGTCGGGTCCCTCGCCCTCTGGGTAGTCGAATTCGGCCTCCGGGTTTCGGATTTGCTCGCCGAGTCTGTTGGCTGCGTTCCTGTTGACATCAACGGCGTCAGTGACTAGCTTCTCGGCAGAGGCGAAGAATAGAGTAAATAGGTCGGATGCGATTCCGTTTGAGGTTTGCTTGATATCTCTGATTATGTGGTCGCGGGCTCGGATGCAGAAGTCGCCAAAGATGACGTCCTTTCCGCTTAATTGTGCAACCTCTTGGTCGTTGTTTGGGATTACAGCAAGCTGGGACGCCTCATCCTCGAAGAGGTCCTCCTCTGGAATGGTCATACCGGCTGCCAAGGCAACGCAGGCGAGCAAAACTAGGCCTCCGAATTTGTTCATGTTTGATTGTTGTGTGATTTGGCTGATGGTTCAGGTGTTGAGAGTTGGTTGTTTGAAATTCAGCTAAGTTTTGATGATCTGAAAACCGAACATGCTAGCTTATATACGAAACTTTGGAAAACGTATCAATGTCCGTGATGAACCAGCCAACCTTTGAAAGACTAGGAGCTTACACGAGCGCTATTTTTGGCCAAATACGAGACAGTCACCATCTACATTGTTCTATTTATGGGTCATGATCAAGTTGTAGGTGTAGTGTCCACGAGATAAACAGCAATGATAGCGAGACAGGTGACACATGACCGTCTTTTATAGAGCTATTAGCGCTATATTCATGTAGTGGACAAACCTCAGATGATTAGCCACCATTGAATGACAAATATCTGCTGGAGATTCAAGGTGAGACTTTAATTTGTAACAAACTTATGTAACTGATATCTTATTTCTATAGCTGATCACAATGGTGTGGATTGTGCTATCTTTGGTGAGGCGCTACGTGGCGGCTTAATCGGCGGCTTCTCCGGCGTCGACTCCAAAGGAACGGTATCTTCGAGTACAATACGTTGTTTGCGCGCTGTCCTTTCGAAAGGTTTAGGCGCCACTCTAACATTCTGAGCTTCATATGATCCTCTTGACTCAACTGCTGAATTCACAATTCCGACCTTCTCGTTAGTAGACTTGGATTTATTGTTGTCTCGCTCAGAGTCGTAATCTTGCCATGGATGATCTGAATAGTTGGCTTCGTTTTCGAAGCTACTGTCCTCGCCGGAAATGCTATCCAATGACACAATAGGCGAATTCGAAACATTGATGTCGATATCATCAACATCGTTCACACTAACTTCTTCTGATTCAGTGCGCAAGTTTCCGCTACTTGCTATGCTATGTGAACTTCCGTTGTCGCCATTTGGGCTAACATCACTCGACTTTGAACCAGGGCACTGATCTGAAACGTTCTGAGATGCTGATTCGCACGGAAGTCTACTGGGACGGTTAGGGGGAGGCACTGACGGACGTGCAGCATTCAGGTTCCCAATGATGGCCCCGGCCCCTCGCGGAGAGCTGGAAGTATTGACAGGGTTTGAACCATGAGAACTATGTCTTTCGATCGCGGAAACTTTCGGGTTTCGCTTGGAAGCGAGTGGTAACGGAGGCGCTGGCGGCTTGATAGGACGATTCGTCGTCGTAGAGTCACTGGATTGTCTTAGATGAGATCTAGCAACTGGTGCCGGAGGGATTGGGGGTGGTTGCTGCTGCTGCATAGGGTTTGATTGTTTCGCTTCATGGCCATGAACGGACTTCGGGTTGCTGCTTTTCTCTATCGTCACGTTGTTGTCGTCACCCTGAAAAAACCCGACCACTGACTCAACTTTGCGATTCTGATTCTTACTCCCCGAGGATTGTGCCGAGCCATTAGATCCTGAGGAAAAGGAGGAGGAACTTGCTGTTGATAAACCGGTCGGTGAGGTTGACTTCATCGACCTCTCTTGCTTTCCGCGGGTTGATTTCTTCAGTGGTCTATGCTTGTTTCCATACAATGTCACACGCGTCTCACTGAGGTCTGCAATGGTAAAATCTATTGAGCCTGGGAATAGTGTCTCCGCTTGGTTGATAAGATTTTCTATAACAAGGGCATGTAAGGATGTCGATATGCCGATGTTGGATAGTTGTGAATTCAACGATTGTAATTCATCGTCATATTGTCGTTCTTTATTCAAAGGTTGGTCGTGTTGCGAAAGACCAACCGGTCGAGCCCAAATGAGAGATGGGGCCATTGTTATGGCCAGATTGGTTGCTGTCATTTTGTTCAGTTCGCAGTGACATGTGAGCAAATGTAGGAATCTTATAAGATGACTTAGATTATCGTAGTTGGCTTTGGGCAGCAGCTTGACTACTTGTTCAAGCGCGGTAGGTCGCTCGTTGTTCAGTGTCTTCACTGTGGCCTCTATCCACTGATCGTAGAGGTCATAGGTGAACAGGGGCTCAGGTAGTTCACGTAGATAGAGTTTGAGCAGACCTGCGATGGTATGGACATCGTATACCAGATGTTGGTTTGAATCTGGTGAGTTAGTGTTGGCAGCCGAGTTTGATTGTTCTTTTGTCGATGTTGGTGCGATTGACTGACTGTTAATGGAATCAGCAGCAGTCACAGCTTGTCGTTGTCCAACAATATCCTTAAATAGATCGTGGATAGCAAGCAGAGAGAAGTTGTTACACGGATTGGCTTGGTCCTCTTCCAATTCGTCTTGGCTTGCGAGAGTGACGAACCAGGCGTTCATGGCGTTCTTCAGTTTTCGTATCTTAACTGAGCTACCTGGTATTCTGAATATACCCTCCTCAGCGAGCCCATTTGAATACAATAGGTGAATACATAATTCGATTACGAGCGACACAGATCTACCTGTGCAGCGGAGGTGCTCATTGAGGGGCGTACCAAAGACAACCTTTCTCGGCGAGTTAGCTGAAAGTTAATTGTTGAACGAGCAATAAGATGGCTAGTTAGTAAACCGTTGTTAGATTGCCGTAGGAGGTGAGTCGTAATTTAAAGCGTGAGCACAAGAGAGGGAGACTTGTCAAGCCGACTAAAAACTTGACCTCGTTAGACGTTCGGCTTAGATGATCAGATCTAAAAATCACGTCAAATGTCAATGGCTCTTTACGAGAAGCTGCAAAAGTTGGCGAATCTCGCTCGAAACTGATCGAGTGAAGAGCAAAAAGGGCCTCAGATGAGCCATTCCTTGGTGGAGAACTTTCGTCGATCAGGTGGACGTATAAGACTGATGTTGCCCTCTATTTTGAGAAGCGATCGCATGGTCGATCCAAAATTGATCAAGTCAATGTTGGACAAGTGTTCGAAAAGCTTGTGATGCTTCACCTAGCTTGTCGTGAACTGGCACTCAAGCCCCCGGGGGTTGGCACGGCAACGAGCTGTGTGAGAGAATAGGACGACAGTCAGATTTCTCACTGTCAAGCTAGGGAGGTTGATCAATGGAAGGTGCTCTACGGTCAAAAGTTGAGAGTTAGGAATTTTCACCTCAAGCAAGGGCAGCAGGCAGCTTCTTTCTCATCTCATCTGGGTTGGAGCGGTCTAAACTTGGCCCGAAGAGTCAGCAAGTGTATATTTCAGAGCATTAAGCGAGCAAGCTAGTAAACAAACAATGAGCTTGGGCCATGCCGTAGGCTGAGTTACGGAGTTCAAAAATGGAAGCGGCTCATGGTGCTGTTGGTACGCCGTTTTTCTCGCAGCGTACAAGTGCCGAACCATCCTGCCTTCTCTGATGGTTTGTTAGGCGTTCAATGCATCTGCTACGACAAATTGTGCCGCGGTAACAGTTCAGTTGCTGACTGGGCGTAGGCATTGCGAGGTTTGTAGGTGATACCGCGCTCGGTAAGTGACCATCCTCTGCCCCCTCCTATCGCATGAGACACTGCCATTGTGTTGCGGGAGTAAATAGACGTAATGACAGCGGGAGAAAATACAATGGACTCTGGCTGACGCTTTTTCCAAATCAACCCGTGGGACGCTCAAGCCATTTAACCACAGCTTGCTCGCCCAACTCAGAGTTGGCCTCGCCCCGAAAGTGGCTGCTCGCATCTCAATTCAAGCACTATCCAAACTAGATCGAAGCTTCAAAGGACGCGCGGGCATAATCTCCCGGGAGGAGATTAACTCTGAGATGGATAGAGAGAGGTTTGAAAGGAGAGGGCAGCCTTTACTTACCTAACAGGTTGCTCAATGACGGCAATGAGCTTTGCATGGTGTCGGCAACTTTCTGCTGGTAGTCTGCCTGGTATTGGTAAAACTTCATAAGCAGACTAACTAATTCCGTCTCACGACAGACGAAAGCATAAAGCTCTGCTGCGTAGGCATCCTAGCGATTGATTCAAGAATAGGGCGATGGGTTAGGCGGGTGAGCTTACCTTGTCGGCTTAGATGGGGATTGCGGAATAGTAATGAATCTACACTCCTCTCCCCTTGACAAATAAGAAGCAAGAAGGAGGGTGGTTGTTTAGAACTTGACACAAGCTTCAGGAGACTCTAAGCTTGGTTGCCTGGAAAAACGTCGATGCAGGCGCTTGAGTTCTTGCCGGCTGATGTGCCGAACCATCTCGAATGCTGAATAAGATGAAAAACGAGCAACCCTTGCATCAAATTAATTGATGCAACAACGGACTCAGTTCAAAGGTCGTAACTCGATAGTTCACAAGCATATGATGATGATGGCGATCAATTCAGCTGCACTATCTTGCAACCTAGCATTGGGATTCAAGTGAAGAGAATAGAATGTCGAATGTTTCGAAACTCAAACATGGTAGAGGTATGAATGTGGCTTGCAATAACAGAACCGATGACGAATGGTTTGATTCGTGGACATGGCTAGCGCATGCTACTCGAAATAGCAGAAGCGCTCGATGTTATCACTGGCCAATGATTTGATTTAGCACGTATTGACACTTGTTGAGGCACTGGGTGAACAAAACAGTCGGCCTCTTCCAACAAGTGGAATTATCCATGTAGTTTGTGTTCGCACTCGCAAGCTCTAATTACTGTGCAATGTTTATGTTTCAATGTTTCTCTTATCAAATCACTCAATCGGATCAAGGGCGATCACTTACCTTTGCCTGCTCGGATCTGGTCACGGCATCATCTAGTTCCTTTCTAAGATGATCGAGCTTGTTTACATGGGCTTGTTGAGCGCTTGTCTGTGTTACAGTGTAGCTGGAGCTAGTGAAATGGCCCGCTTGCAATTGCTGATGCTGCTGTTTTTGGTTTGCCCCATTGTATTTGGCTCTAGTAGACTCTAAGTCGTTATGTGATTTAATAAATAACTTCCTAAGTTTGATCACATTTGGAACGTCGTGCTCGAGTATCTGCTGTATGGGTTTCAAACACTGCAATTCTACTGTTTGCTCATAACTTAAATAAAGTTTTGTCAGCTGAGTCTGTAGTTGTGAACAGTGTGTTAATGTCTTTGCCAAGATGGAATCCGCTTTCAACTTAACGCACGACTTCACCAAGAACTTGAGGAATCCAACAATAGGAAGCTTCTTGTGCATTCTCATATCGTTTCGTAATGAATCAGCATTAGAATCAGACACCATAGTCTTACAGTTTGCTTGTGCTGGTTGCTGCTTAATATTGCTATGAATTGATAACTCTGAACTAGGCTGATATGCTGATTGAATTGTTGACTTGAACATCGAACCGCTCGAGTTGGGCTGCGTGGAGGTTGGCTGGGTAGGTTCATTATATTGCTGTTGCGTACTGTTAGCAGCTGAGTTCGGGATTTGAGCTGGGCCGACCAGAGTGCCAGATAAATTGAGACTAGCTTGGACATTATGGGTGTAGGTGCCCAGTGTTGACGTATTGATCGATTGCAGTAGAGCCGAGATTCTCTTCTCGGCTTGGACTAAAACGTATCTAAGATCTTCAAATTGGCGCTCGACGAGGAGGAGGTCGTCGCCGAAAAATTCATTGTTGTTGTTCGCCACTCTATCGATCCGCTGGCGAACATTTGAATCGACGAAATGCTTGATATTGTTCATGAATGACTTCTTCATGTTGACGATTACACTTGAATCGCTCCACGTCAGATTAATTTGTTGGTTCGTATGTGACGCTTAGATGGTCTATGCATTGCATTCGAGCCTGGGCGTAGTCGGGAGTGAAAGACAATTCATGAAGTCAGGATCCAAGGCCCATCTCTGTCCGTTATATCCTACTATAGCTGATCTGATTGTAGGCATTGTGCTCGAGAGAAGGCCAGTGCAATTCGGTTTCCAGTGGGATTTTGAGCGACAAACTTGAAGGCGTTCGTATTTTTGACAATATCGGGTATGTTGTTGCCTATTTCACGTTCGTTCTGGTTCCATATCGTGAGGAAAGCACCAAGTTGGTTCAAACAGTTCGATCAATCTGAGAGGAAATCCAAATTACCAATGTTGGGTTTGTAATGCTTGCTCATTGATCTGATGGGGTGTGATCTAACCAGGCCTTGGTCATGGCGGAGGATATTGTTATGTCTAAATCTGTTTTGTACACTTGACTCTCGTTATCTCTTTTCCTCCTCCTCCTCTTTCTAACTCTTCGATCCGCCTGCTTGTTGACTGTCGCTTAAATGCATGGGACGCAATGCTCGTCATGAGAGCGCTCTGTCGAGCAGATGTTCACTTGCGCCGGATCCGCCCGCTTTCTTTCGTGAGCGCGCACATAAAGGCTCAGTGAATTTTGTTGATGATTGAATTCCCGATTTTCACTCTTCCATAGACCGAAATCTTTCCCTTCCCCAGACATGCTGTGAAACTAGAGGAACATCAGGGCATTCGGGCTGACTTTCAGGGACAGTTTCAATACTTGTGAGAGTTTCGAATGAATAATGTCAAACTGTGCACATTCTACCCCTGCGGGGAAAGAAATAAATTTACCGGCAACTTCGTGGTGCCCTAGAAATGCATCCGTAATTGTGAATGCTATATTAGCGAGAAGTATCGATGCGTTTCGCGTTACTCATTTCTCTCGTATTCACCCCAAATCGGGTCGAAAAAAACCATGTGCTTTCGTTTAGTTTTAGTCAAGAACAGGCATATACAGGTGTGAGCTAGGCTCTCTGGTCAGAGATCCTCAGTCTGCATCTGGCTAGTCTACAGCTGGAACCTCAGTCTACATTTACGTCTGTAACTTTCCGATCATAATGGAGCGTGTCAAGGCTATCAGCAAGAGCATGCTGTCCTACCTAAAACGGGCACGCGAGCAGAAAGAATTCTTGCTCAAAGAGACTAAAGAATTCGAGAGAGGGAAGAGACATCTAGCCAACATGATGGGCATTGAATCGCAAGAGATGACACAGGAGGACGTGGACAAAGCAATAAGGTATTTGTTTCCTAGTGGGCTTTTTGACAAGAGGGCCAGGCCAATGATGAAACACCCAGACCTGATATACAAAGCGGTGAAGGATGCTCAATTTGATATTGAGGGCAGGCCTCATCATTATCTCTTTTATACAGCACTGCCAAATTATTATGAACACCTTGGCCGAATAAGGGACAGCGTGTTTGAATTGAATAATTATGAGGACGAACAGCTTGCCTATGGTGTCCTCGACCCGCCTGACGGATCCAAATATAACACAGCTGGAAGAAGATGGCTCGAGCATCTCGAATTGTGTGATAAGTTTTTGGAGAAAATATCTGATAGGGATTACGAGTATCTCATCCTATCATTGAAGCACCTGGCCGACCATAAATATTCTGAGCGTGCAAAATCTCTTCTTGACGAATTTTCTGTCGAGCTACCTGGACAATCTTTGAACTTGGAGCTTCCAGAAATCCTGAAAGATGAGGAATCTGGACAAATCTACACTGACGTCACATGCAAGCAACGTGAACACATTGTAAGAGTCAAAACAGTTCTCAACGGAACTGGACGAGTTGAAATTGAAGGCCATGATATCCTCTACTTTCAAGCCCCATATATGAGAAGAGGCTTACTGTACCCCTTGCAGTTATCAGGTATGCTTGATAAGGTGGACATATACGCGAAACTAGTGAATCGACCCCAAAAGTTGGGCTCTAGTTCTATCTCTGGTGCCATTCGGTACGCTATATCCAAATCAATTGCCGCTTACGTAGACGAAGAGACTCGTGAGAGACTACGTCTCGCTGGTCTTCTTACGCCAGACACCCGAAGAAAAGAAAGGAAAAAGTTTGGTCAGGAAGGCGCACGGCGTAAATACACGTGGAAGAAGCGTTAACTTAATTTCGTTAATGCGACCAACTGGATTGAATAAAATATCTCAGAACTTGTAGCTGGACACATACCAAACCAGACGTTTGTAGGGGACACTAGAGTTTTAGTCATCGCAAACTCAACACCGTTACATTTTTGTTCCATTCTAGTGCCACAAACCAGCTTGTGCGGTCACCACTTGATGGGCTCCTGCAAAGGAATTGAACAGACCTTCAAGAAGAATTGGCTGCCATTCTCGAGATCGGTTGAATACATCACGTTCATTTACACTACCACCATGCCCAAGCCTAAATCCTTGAATGATGTTCTTGCCCAGGCTGATATAGACGGTGTCACCCATATGCTTCCTCTGAACTGCGAAATATCATCATTGGTCCACCCCGGCGGATCAAACAACGAGGCCGTAACCATGGCTGCAGTATCCAGCACCATATGGATGAATCACCAGCGATATGGAAACTCTGCCCTCCACCAGGATAAACTTAAGTCCACCATGATACAAAGTCGAGAGGCAAATCTTATTGCGAGAAATCTATCGACAGCTTTGTTATGCGTACAAAACATGATGTGCTGTTGGGCATGCTGAAATACAAAGCGGGTGCAGCAGCAGAATTCTTAGAGGAACAATCGAATATGATCTTGAAAACTTGATCTGAGATCGACTACTATTCATCAAATCAGGCTAGCTCCAACATCAAGAGAGCCTCCGAGCTAAGCGAATGCCGGAAGCATGAGTTATAACTATGCTCGTCCTAGCGGTGGGTAGTCATGGGTTGTGGCTCGAGCAAACACGTTAAATCAGTCTTGGATCCCACGCAGAGGCGTCGAGAGAATCTGTCACCAGTGAAAGGAGGCGGCCGGAAAGTGATTTTTTTACGATGTTAGCGCCCACCTCAAACGCAGATCGCTGGATCTCCATAACCCTCATAGCTGACGTAGTGAGAGACGACTGTCAGCAATAACGAAACCTTTTAATTGACAGTCGTGAGCTTTCGATGCAATGAATGTTATATCAACCTAAGCACAGATCAGCCCAGCCATGTTAGAGGCAAGTAGATATCCTTTGTCGTAAGTGACCAATACAGATACATAGTTCTTTCATTTAGAGGACTTGGCCTTCTCTCCCACACCACTCAATTTGTGGTCGATCTATAAACGTCGACTATATCGTCGAATGTTGTGAAACATTTCAGAGGAATTCGTCATTTAGCTAGTTGAGTGGCATTCTCATGATAAGATAGAGTCTTTGAGTTCATGTAAAAATAAAAATACCGCTTTAACCATTTCCTGTTATACGTAGAGCAGGACTTCCGAAGAAACCTATGAGCATTGGTAGGAATAGCTTTAAATCGTCAGAGATTATGCATATGTCATGAATAAGAGCTTGTATATGTTCCACTAGGCCTCTTATGACTCTGGTAGATATAGAGTCAGTGGCTTATTTGTGGTATTTTTTGCGCTACTAGGTACTTCAAAAATTTGGGCGTTTTGGTAGCTCCAAAAGTGCATCCGTCAGTAGCTCTGCCATCCTTTAGCTCTGTATGGGCAATGACGTGTTTTTTCTTGGTTTTCCAAACTCGCCCATAAACTCCGCGCAACTTGGAATTGATCTATCTATTCTAGTCATGAGTGCATACTCATGACCGAGAAGCCAAGAACAGGTCCATTCAGCTTAAGGTGCTGTTTATTATTAGCATAGCGCATGGTTTATTCTGTTGGCAAGCCACTCAATATCGAGTTCCGTTGGTTTGAGAAAGTGGCACAGCCTGTGCCGCACAGGTAGCTAACCACAGCGCTCCAATAGTTTTCCTTGAAAGACATAATAAGTGCTGCTCGTGGTAAAACCCGCTCTATGCAGCTGCTTTCTTGGTAGACCAAAGGGTTCACTTGGTGAGACTATCCAGGAGAGAGACATATTTTCAGCGTAACTTTCTTTGTTGAAGGAATAACAGTTTTGTTAGTCTCATTGCCAATTTTTCCACTGACTAGAACCTGAGCCTGAGTTGGGTTTTCACGCGCCCATCGCCCTAACAATGCCTACCACTTCCTCACTCCGAACCTTAGACACATAATCTGAGCTAGCAAGTAATTGACTTCACTGATAGAAGGGACACCTCCCACCTTGATAGAGCAAGGCTCAAACTTTCAGGGGCTAGTTAGCTTGGGCAACGATAGCAGCCGGTGGCTAGAGCTCAATTGTAATTTTGACGCTTCCTTCCCAATTACATTCACCTCTAAAACTGAGTTCAATCAACTGTATTGCTCGCTCTCTCGCCTTTCCGATTAAGTTCCACGCTCCGCCCCCTTTTTCTTAGATTGATTTGTTAAACTATTGAGACCAGCAGTTTAGTGGTTGGCTGTGGAAGTTGGCTAGAAGTTGTCAACCAAAAAGTCAGACAGACTCTCTAGAATAAAAGCGGCGTCAACTTGAAACTTTTCAAACAATCGAATCAACTGATTGTGAAATCAACAACAAAAAGTTAAAATCCGAGTCTAGTACACAACGAGCGACAACTCCCAGCATCACCTGACATTCAGATCGATTGAATCTTCCGAATACAAGTGGAAAATTAACATCCAGCGAAATGAAGATGCAAACTTCAACCCTGTTGGTCATCTCACTCATTGCTTGCTGCTCAGTGCTTGAAGCAAAGCTGTTGCGTCGCTCAAGGATCTTTGGCGAGGATTCCTATGGAGGTGGCGGCTACAATGGACCATACTCAGCGGGTGCAACAGGTGAGAGGGCCTTGATAACGATCCGAGGCGCAAGGAACCCATACGACGGCACGGCTCCAAGTAAGATCGCAATCGAGGACAATCCTTACCGTGGCCCATATCCGCGTGGCGTCTACGATAGGCTCGACTCAGGTCGGATCGGGCGCATGTACCCGCAAGGCGATTATGGATACTCAAACTATGGCGGCTACAACAGCGGGTAAGTGGAGAGTTTTAGTTTTAAACAAGGAAGAAGCATGAGCATGCAAACAGTGCCTTGGCGAACAGATTGACTAACTTTGCTCGTGCACTTTCTTTTGCACCTCTATTTAGATATGGCTCGATGTTCAACCGAGAACCGAGTAGGATTGCAGTGAGTGGAGTCTACCCATATGGATACGGCTCGCGCTATCCGTAAATGCGTGACATTCAACGCTCTCGAGACAAGTCCGTCGAATGGTCAAAGTCGAGGTATACCATTAGAATCTTAATGTTATCCCAGCCCAAACTACAGTGCCATCAGTCTGTTTAAGCGTGCAACTTGTATTGAGTGATTGAATAAATCATCAGAATATCACAACTATTCGAGTGACTGTTAACTCAGGTTTTAGTTTGCATGAAAGTGACAAAAAAAGGAGGTTTCTCGATGAATGCGATCGACTTGCTTCACCTCCTGATGTTAGAACTGCGTACCTTTTGATTTCGGCTGAAGGTGCGATCTGAACGATAACTTACCATAGCCTACAGTATGAGTGGGCGCCATTCTGGCCTATTACGCAATCGGCGGCTCAACAAGTCGAATGGATTATTGCAAGTGGCTTAACTTATTCATACTCAATGGGTGGTGGGGAGCTGAACTGGTATCGAGCAGGGCGATCAGCTGTTCTTTGATCTATCGACGGGTGAAAATTACGCTTTATTTGTTTTGTTCGATCTCGGATTTCAAGGTTGGCGATGAACTAACACTGGAATCTCAGTCGCACTGGCGACTGAAAGTATCCTGATGGCCTCTCTTGAATATGCGACACCTGTTGAACTAATCTTGCAAGACTAACTCTGCTGACCGACCAACGAACGCAACCAACTTGAATGACATGGTTGTTGGGCTGTTGTTTACATGAGAAAGTCACCAACGCCGGGTACTCTGATGGCCGGGCGTATTTCAGTTATAAATCCTTGACATTTTGAGCTCGCGACCAATATTCTACAGCAATCCTACGAATACAAACTTTGAAATGCTTGATTGCCGAGAAGCCAAAAACAGATGTAATCCTCGTCCTCAGCAAGTTTACAGAAAAATAATGATATTCAGATTGGCATGCGGTAGCTTGTGAGTTCTTTCAGAGCTGCGTGACTGAATGTTACTGGCCCTAACGGATAAGAGTTAGGCGGAGTATGTATCCTTAAGCCATTTTACTGTTTTGAATTCACCGTTAATGCGTTCCAGCTGAATACCAGTGAAAGCGTCGAACTCGTGTCCAGCCAAGACCAGACTCTACCCTCACCTGCCTGCCTGGTTAGGCCGAGAGCGATATTGATACCACGAAAGAGTGTTACACTGGCATGATTATCAACACCAATCGTAATGTCTGAGCATGTTTTCACATACTACCTGCTTGTTGCTATCCTAATAGCAATTTGGTTTATACTGGCCTCTCTGAGCATTTTCGTATTCCATTGTCCATGAAGCATGTTTGAATGTCAAGTTAGAGGTAGCGAATCGATTGATATCATACCCACTTTGCGAGTACAACAGGGCTGTCAATTGACGACATTCACCACCACAAAATCATCAATTGATACAGGATAAAAAGGCGCGATTTTCTGGATCCAGATTTTGGATTCAAGGCATCGCTCAACATTGCTGGCAGGAAACGAAGAAATTGTAAGCTAGACACGGGAGCTGATAGCGAGATACCCGAACTTGGATTGGACTCTGCGCATCTTAATATAGACTGTGATTTGAATCCGGCCCGGGTCGCTAATGCGGCTGTACGAGTGGCTCGCACTTACGGCAAATATCGTAGAGGTCGAGGGCCTCACAAATCTGGTTCAGCAGTGAAGCGGAGGAGAACAAGAATCAATATCGACTCCGAGTATGAGAGGGCACCAAATCAACCGGATGAGAGAGAACAGCGACAGACTGGCGTTAACAATGCTAATGACGACGATGATGATGATGACGACGATGATTAGCACCCTTTTGATCTCCCTGCCTAACTTTTAATAAACCTCCGTACAATAATCATATGAGATCTCCAGCATCAAGGAGCAGATACAATCGCAATAGCTCGTTTAATAACCTCTAGTTATTTTCAGACTCAAGTGGCTATGAATCCGCCGTCAACTGGAAGAACTACGCCTGATATCATCGAGGAATTGCCGCTTAGCAGATAAATTATTGGATCAACGGCCTCTTTCACTTCAACAAACCTGCCCATCGGAATTTTAGAGATCATTAAGGATTTCCTCTTTTCATCCTTTCCCCAAAACTCACTGCCCATTCTTGTCCAAACGACTGTGGGGTTTACCGAGTTAACACGTATATCGAATGGACCTAGCTCCTTGGCACTAACTCGAGTGATCATGTCCAGGGCTGCCTTGCTTGCAGCATAACTGACGTGCTCGTCGAGGGCTGCGATTGCGGCAACACTAGATACATTAACGATTGAACCATATCTGCGTTCCTTCATACCTTTAGCCACCAATCCAATCAAGTTTAAGGGCGCTTTCAGATTAACATCGATAATTCTGCTCAGTTCCTCTTCTGTTACTTCGTCGACTGGAGAGTTACTTGAATAAGCAGCGTTATTTACGAGTAAATCTACCTTCCGGCAAATATCTCCAAGTTTCGACCGTGTTTCCTTCCAATCACCTAAATCGACGCATATCGTCTCCACTCTCTCCCCGACCTCCTCTTTTAGACTGTCCAATTTCGTCTGAGTTTGTCCAACTGCTACCACCTTAGCCCCTAAATCGACCAACCTCCTGACCACAGCTCTACCAATGCCTAATGATGGACCATGATTAGGATTCCTAAGACAACTTAACGGGACAGGTAACCTTTCCAAATTTCTTACTTACCGGAACCAGCACCAGTCACTAATGCAACCTTGTTTTCGATATTTGTATCCATATTCAGATTAGCCGATGGAGAGTTGTTGCTAGACTTCATCGAGAGGTAACGTTTTCTGTAGCCTCTCTATCTACCAGTGACCGACTGATTCATACAATCGGAATGCAAAACTGTCGAGCTAGCGTAGACCTGCTCGTACGTCGGCAATCAGAGTTCCAATGAGACCGAAATCGACTTTTCTTGGCCCGACTGCCCATGTTATCGCCTGGCACATCAATTCAATCCTCACTCACCATTGATATGCAAGCTCTCAAGTATACAATTTGATTGTCCAGATCAATATCACCTCGTTATTGCCTGCATATGGTTGACAAAAGTAGAAAGTCGGATCAACCCAGAAACTCACCACTTCCTCTGCCAGAATCTGCGATACTCGGTGGCCGATAAATGGCTAAAGATCGCTAACAAAGCCACTATCTTGATGTAAGGAGAATTATATGCGTCAGGTCAACGATGCGCAACTTGTGTGACAAGATTTTGAAAACTAAAGTCGAGGTGAACATTACCATCTAGGCAAAGGGCGCGATATCATTGAATTTGCCAATCGACGGCTAATTGTGCCTTTCTTGCAGGTCGGTAACACTTGGATCGATACCTTATACCCATTTTTGAGTAAGAATTTCATTAAAAGTCGGTAAAGGTTACATCGTTCACAATCAGCTATCACGATCTCTTTATATACATACGATGTGAGCAGCGGCATCGAGCGCGCGTTGATGCAATTGACGTGCTGACCGACCACTCAGAAAACCAGAAATTCACGGAAAATCAGCTTTATTCTTGCAAGAGATGAAGCGCTGTTTTCTTAATCTCTCTACTGTTGTCTATTTCTCGACTATTAAACATTACCACAATCAGCAACCACGAAATCTCAACTACGACCTTGAACACTAGCCTAGTCTATCAGGATACGAGCATTATTTGTGCTGCCGGCCTGCCAATATGGCTGACATGTTATATGGCGCCTCAGCCGCTGGAGATTTGGGTGATGAAACCAATAACGATTTTTATGGAGGAATCGCCAATGCAAATACACGACAAAGATATCCTGGACTGTATGTCGGAAATCTTACTTGGTGGACGACCGATCAAGACGTTATCAACGCTATAAATTCGGTCGGTGTAAATGATGTTCAAGAGGTGAAATTTTTTGAGAATAGAAACAATGGTCAGAGCAAAGGTTTTTGTGTGGTTACGTTTGGCTCAGAAGCTCCTCTTCCGATAGTGATGGAAAAGCTGCCAAAACTTGAGCTTTATGGCCAGAATCCTGTAGTAACACCCTACAATAGGCAAAACTTGAATCTTTTTGAGTCTCAGACCAAAACACGTACGCAGATCAACTCCAACAATGGACCTAATCCTCATGCAGCCGGCATCATGGGTATCAGCTCGATAAGTGGCATACATGCCAACACCCAGGGTTTACCATACTCAGGTCTGAATACCTACAACCAAGGTGCTGGAGTTGGAGGCCAAAGAGCACCCTCATACCCTAACATGCGGATGCAGATGCGTACACCACGACCCATGATGCGAGGATCATTACCGAATGCTATAAATAATGGACCGATGCTTTCCGGTGGTCATCAGATGAATAGAATGCGTTTCATTCAACCACAAGCGTGGAACAATTCACAAGCGCCGTATAATCCAGCAAATAGAATACCTCAAGTAAACATGGATCTATCCACTCGTTTAGGGATGGGCGGAAAGCCTGAAGATTCTGGTATCAGTCAAGACATGCTCCCAGGCATAGGAACGCAAAATTATTACACACCCCACCATCCTAGCTCCCAATCAGATCACTATCGCAATGAAGCTAGAGATCTGAGAGATCTAAGAGATGATAGGGACAGTATAAGGCGATCGGATGACAGGCCGATGCGACAGGATGATAGATCTCTAAGGCACGATGACAGGCCTATCAGACAAGACGACAGATCACTTAAACAGGACGAGCGATCCTCATCTAGGCGCGACGAGAGATCATCGAGAAGGGAAGAGGGGTCATCCTCTAGGCGGGATGAGGGATCATCTCGTAGGGACGAAGGATCGTCGCGGCGAGATGACAGATCCTCAAGGAGGGAGGAAAAGACCTCACGGAGAGAGAAGAGCCATAGGTCGGATGACAGGGTTCGTTCAAGGAGTAGAGACAGGAGCAGGGAAAGAAAGGAGCGTAGAGACAGAAGGGACCGATACTGAACTGAATATGTATCTCCAACCGATTGGTGTCCATCTAACGACGATGATTACTTTATCTTGAATACATAATTAGTATACATCAATACATACAGGTTCGACTACGATGCTTGTTTTGCGCCGAATATGTCCTCGTGATAACGATTTAGATTCCTCAGATTCATCAGCACGCTCTCGCCGTCTTCCAAAGATCTCGCCGAATCTCCGCAGCAACCACTGTCGGTGGCACTATTATCAGGCGATGGGTTACAGGTATCGGCAAACTTTCCAGCCTTGAGACTGTTATTGAATATGGCAGTTAGGGTTTTATAAACTCCATCAGCCATAGCCACGTCTCCGCAAACATAAACATGAGCGCCACCAAGCATGATCAATCTATATATGTCATCACCATCCTCGAGCAGCTTATCCTGGACATACATTTTCTTGCGAGCCTGCTTTATGCTGGCCACTTTGGAACTCTTGAGAGTTTGTATAGGGCTGCCATTAGTCGACAACATATTTGAATCAGCTTCGGCTAGTATATCGGACTCGTTGGGGCGTGAGAAGGCTATACTGATGCTGGACAAAACTCCTTTCTCATACATGTCATCCAGTTCATCCTTGTAAAGTATGTAATTAGAATTACGACAACCAAAATACATTTCTATTCGACCAAAAGTAATATTCAGCGATAATTTGTTGCTTGTCTGTTGCTGCAAGTTAGCTCGCTTTTTTATATCAGCATATCTTTGTTGCCAAAAAGATCTGAATGGAGCGATACCAGTTCCGGCGCTAATCAATATCATTGGCACAGTTTTGTCTAGTGGCATATGGAAAGCGGGTGCGGATCTGATGTAACCATAAATAGATGTCTGAGCACCTATTGGCACAGTGTTCAAGTAATTAGAGCAAAGGCCCTCTCTCAATTCGCCAGATTGAGTTTTAAATCTAACCACTCCCAGTGTTAGGCTTATACTTGTTCCAGAAACCGAATAGAATCGTGGCTTCATTAATGGTATCTGAGTAACGAGTGCAGGTTCGAACTTGATCGTTTTGAATTCTTCAAGAACGCTCAATAGGCAGGGAACTTGCCTAATTTTCCATGCCTCATAGATGGTGAAATTTTTCGCCATCTGTTGTAGCCGCTTCCTTTCGTCCGAATCAGTAGTTTGTCGCGATAGGATTAGAAGGAGTTCCTGATTTGGTGGGCTCGTGATGTCAAGATAACGAGTTAAAGCCTCTCGAATGGATGTCATGGGCAACCTATCGTGCGTTATCCAGTTATCCTCACCAAGGGCGCCTTGGGCGCCCATTGGTGTTGCCGGTGTCAGGTCCATGTTTTCGCGTTTCACTAGAATTGTATAAATTTGATCAAAATCAAACGGGAGTAACCTCCTTTTGGTGTCGCTATTCTCGAGATCTTTCCTCATTCTATCGAGTATCTTCTGCACCATATCCAACTTGTTGACTGGATAGATGGCCACATGGTCGCCCGGTTCGAAGGATATGGGCGCCTGTTTAGTGGGTGTCTGATTTAACGCTGGCGCAGTTACTGTGCCAATGCCAGAAATGCATTCGCTTTCCAAATCAATCCGCAGGGTTTGCAGATTCTCCTCTGGTTCAAATTTGTGCAAATCAACACGATCAATAACAGTGAACGGAATGATCCTCTTGTTCGTTATGCTCATTAGATTTCTAACGATTGCCTTCTTACTTCCAAAAACTTCATTTGATTTGAGAATCTCGCTTGAATTGACCATTTCTGGCTTGTTTCTATCTTGCATTTGAATGTTATTGTTTTGGCCAAACTCGTTGCCGATGAGCTCAACTGGAACAAACTTGACATGGCTAGGTGACCACTGAACCTCGGGTCGCTCCTCGATTGGTCCGATCGAATCTGTGAGACAGAAAACGTCGCAGGCAATCCTGAACACCTGACTAGACCACTCGTTGAAGGCCTTCTCCTGTCCGCACAACTCATCGCCACAGGTGCATTTGAGTATCCGCTCAGCGCCAAGTTCGCCTAGTGTTTGGTCAACATAGCGTCCGAATGCACAGAAGTGAGGATATGCCGTTGAGCCTAGCGCAAACACTCCAAAGCGAACATTAGAGAGTGGCTTAATATTCGTTTGCTGCTCCTGTTTATCCTGCTTCTTGCCATCCTTTTCACCATCCTCGTCCTTCTCGTCCGAACCAAGACCATCCTTGTGATCCTCCGAGAGCATTTGAAAGAACGGATTTGTTGAGACTGAATTGATGCTATCGATATCTGGCGATGTGTCACCCGTCAACTTGACCGCAGCTAGGTGCTTTGCAAACAATTCTCCATTCTCTGGTGGATCTCCATTCCCAAAGGTGCTTGTCACTATCAGTAATAGAGCCTCGTGCTCCAGACAGGTCATATCGTAGTCGCTCATGCTCATTAGGTGTACGTTGAAGGCGCAGGAGAAGGTTTGCGCAAGCTTGTTTGCAAATCTCTCCGACTTTCCTGTCTCTGTTGCATACAAGATGGTCGCCTTGATTCGTCTCGATAGAGCTTTGCCAAAAAGTTTCGAGGTGAACTTCACTGCCCTTGCAATCTCTTTAAAGCGCAACTTTCGAGGTGTCAGTTCGCCGTTTGAGTTGAGAATTCTACTCGAAGGCGACAACGAAAATCCCTTTGAATCTAATGGCGAATCTGTGCCAATGATCGAGCCTCTCTTGTTAACGCTATCGAGTTTCTCCTGCTGCTGTCTCTCCCAGTTCGTCCAATCGTAGTTCTTCCAAATTGGCTCAATGTATTCATAGTTGGGGAGTAAGTGATAGTTTACCATCTCCTGATGGAACACCTGTGTTGTTGACCCGCCCGTTGGTGGAACAATCCAAACCCAATCGGCCGGACAACCGCCCCTAAGTCGTTGCTCGTTGGCTAAATGTGTCATAAATATCTCGCTCGCTGTGTGATGATCAACTATTGTCACTCCAGCCGATTGGAAGCTATCCAAGACAGCGATGTTCAACTCAACCACCGCTTGATCCTTCCATAGGCTCATGTTTGAGGTTGTGTTCAAGCCCATTCGCTGCGCCACCTCCTCGAGGACATTGTACCTGTTTGTGTCGCCCAAATCGCGAGTTCCAATCTCAGTTACCATGTACCAGCCGCTAAAGGGTGCCGCAGTGAATTGGAGCCCTCCAACGTCGAGCATCATGTTCGCTACCGCGGGTAGCGCATACCATTCTAAGCCCAACTCCTCGAACCACTTGAACTTGGGATGTTTGATTTTAACTCGTAGAACCAAATCATCGGGCAAGGGAAACAAGTGCGGTGGACCACCACCGGCCGACAAAACTAAGGGTAAAACATCAAATCTTGTCCCCTTACCCTTCCAGCCAAGTTTTTGGCAAACCTCAGTGAAATCAGCGTTGATTGGGTCGCCCAAAATTTGGCCAGTCTCTTTGTTGCGGTAGCCAGCGTAGCCGATAAGTTGAGAGTTCCAAATGCGCCAATCATTTTTAGTCGACTTGACGCGTTGTGGAAATATTGTTATGGCTGATCTTAGGCTTCCCTTGTTAGTTGAATACTTTATATGATTGCAAAGTGCCTCAAACATTTCGTTTGCGTTTGTTGTAAATCTTGCATCAAACACCTGCAGCTTAGACCATTGAATGCGCCCAATGCAACGGGCCGCGTTTCTCCAAGCTAACTTGGCTCCAAAAATCAACTCAGTCTCTTTCAAATAATAAGTGTCAGTAGTTCTAATTTGCTCCTCTATTTCGCTCAATCTTGTCTTGTGCGCTCGCGAGTCAAGCCTCTTGATTGAGGCATAGAAATTGTTGACAAAGTCTTTAGCCTGCTCCAATGTTTCAGCAACCGAACGAACCTTGTATTCTACAGGTTTCGGGTTCAACAAGGAACCCAAACAGCGAGTTTCGTTACATCCGTGCGATTTGTTGTTCAACATGTACTTTTGGTGCAGGGTGTCACCTGTTTGTTCGCCATTGATGAGATTTCTCAACTTGATGGGTTTGGTTGCTTGCGGGCTGTGCAGGGTGATGGTGGACGATGGCATTTTAAGGGATGGTTCGTTAAAATACTTGCGTTATTCTTAAACTAGACCTTTCAGAAGATTTGGCTTGAAAACAACAACAGGCTCGTTCGCCTCCCTCCTAACTGCTACTATTGGTAAGACTGCAAAAAAGGTGCTCGCATAACGCGAACTCTCGTGCTCTCTCACTCGGATCTTCTCGCTTGATAACTTGAAGTTATGTTCAATTCTACCTGATGACAGCGAGTGTCACTCGCAGATGAATGCTAACCAGTCTAAGTCACTTGTCACTGAAGCAACGAAAACATACTTTGCTCGTAATGGAAGGCAAAATCGAGCGGACTTTATAGTGGTTTAATTCGCATTAAAAAAGATCTGTCTACTGTGCAAATCGAGAAAATGGACTGATGGTGTTCAAAATGCACCTATGAGTTCACAAAAAGGTCGACTAGCCACCGAATTGGTAAGTCTGACGTGAGAAGAGGGAGAGAGAGAGAGGGAAGACTCAAGGGGCTGCCGATTCAACTGGAGTCAAATCGGCGGCTGGGTCTTTCACAAATGGGGCTATGCTTTCGGATAACAGCAGATCGAGTTTTAGCACAAGATCAAATTCGCTTATGTAACAAGAAAGATCTGATAGATTTTTTAAATATGCGCCACCTTTGTCTCAGGGTGGCGCTCATACTCTCCATCTGAGCGAATACGAATTTTGTCAACAACTTGAAAAACTGGTTAAAACCTCTGTGGAAGCCAGAAGCTAGTTGAATTTGCGTCCGACCATCTAGATACTATCAAGCTGGCAGATTTATCTAATAAGCGGAGCCGAGGATCACTGGCGCGCACTTTTGGGCTTTGCAAGTAAGCGCAACGATAAGATAACCGTCTGCCTTTCGCGGTCTCAACGAAGTTTTGGCTCTTAATGCAGCAACCAGAGAACCCACCAGGTTCTTCTTACAGATCAATACAAACTCAAAGCTTGAATTTTAAGTTCAAAGGGTTAATACTGGAGGTTCTATGTGTCTCTTGTTTACCAACTAACTGCCGACCTTCAGTGAGGATTTATGGACGCATTTGCAAGCGCCCAGTGTTGTCGCCAAAAAGCGGCTTTCAAATAAAACCAATTCTCTCTCTCCATCTCTCTCTCTTCTTTTGAGCTTTAACGGCAGAGTCAATTCGATAATCTTTAGATGATTCGAGATTGGACGAGCGGGGAATTCTGATCCAGGAGGCGAGGTGGTTAAAACCCGCGCGATCACAAAACTCATTGGGAGGCATGTGTTAAGTTATTTACCTAGTTGAAGCCTCACTCGCAAGTCCAGACACAACAAATTATGACCTGCTTCCGATTCAACAATCAAATGATCAAGTTGAACGCTTGATTGATTGCAACGGAGCCAAGTGCTTGCTAGTATTAAAAGCATTATCGCTAGTTTTGCCTAAGGCAGGGTTAGTCTGCCGACTTTCAGTTGGCCAGCTCAGCGCTCTCGCCACATGAACATTCTGATCCAACTTCCGCCCAAAAGTCAAATCCACAAAACCTACACCAAGGTGATTTTTGGTCTTCCAACTGACAAGAAACGAACTGTTATTATCTAATCATGCGGTGAGAGGCAAGAGAGGGTGGGAGTGTTAACTTGAACCGATAGATCAATTCGACCGAGACGATTGTGAGATCATTCGCGAGGACAGAATACTAGGGTAAGTGGGCAAATTTATGTGAGGCCACCAGCGATTGAGTTGGCGATTACAAACAGTTGCCACCCAACTTCCTATTGCTAACTTCCTTCCTCGAGGCACAACTTGGTAAGCTCGGCTTCAAATGGCCCGTGAAGGCGTCCATCCTGGCGCAAGGAGGCGCAATCACAACAGCGCCCTGCCGCACGCTCGCCCCAATAATGAGTCGCTGCAACCCATCTGACCATTTGCAGGCAGCGACTCCAGTTAACACACTAACTCTCGCAGGCCACTTGACTGGCTGGGCCGACTTCCTGTCGAGAAGTCGTCCAGTGAGTCAATAGTTAGGGATGGAAAGTGTATCTATATATACACTCGCACACGCAGGTTACTACCTGAGCTTCCTCGGGACAACGAGAACTTAGGACAGTTCAAGGGTCTCATCCTTGATTTGTTCCTATCAGTGGACCTGTGAGCTTGAAACTGTGCTCAATTGAAGGAGTAGATATGATGGTAGAAAGGCGCGTGATGATAATAAAACTGGTCCGATATTGTCGCCCGGTTTAGCAGGCCAGCCAGTTCCCATTACAAACGTCGCAATTAAGCGCAGCGGCCCGAGAGCAAACGGCGCAGCGCAAACATTGGCTTGCCGCATCGAGTGCCCCTATCTTCTCGTCTACTTGCCCAACCCTATTGGCTTTCAGCCCATGTCGCCCCGAAACAATAGACTGCCGGCGACATTCATGGCCTCCATGAATCATCAATATCCGCTGATCAACTATTGCGTGCCAGCTGCCTAAGCGCTTGCGACGCCAACCACATTTAGAACTAACCTCTCTCTCTCTCTTCCTCCCTCAGCGCAAGACCCATAATCGGCCACAGAGGATTGGCACGCAAAGGGGATCAATTTCAAGATAGAGATAGAATTTATCTACCTGCTTCTGTTCAGAGCCAAGATGCTGGAGCTGGAAAATCTTTCGGACGACGAAAGTAGTTCTAGCATACGTGCGATGACAGCTGGATTTTGCACGCTAGACTCGAATTGCGTGCACCATCCGCTCAGGTGCTAGATTCGCGAGCGTGATTTGCAAATTTGAAACCAACAAGCAAAGGTTAGCGCACTAGCTAGTTTAGAGTGATAGAAGCGGTAAGCGGAAGGGAGAGGTAACATCTAGACTACTGATGGCTCGATAATGGTCCCATACGCGAAACTTCCCGACTATAATTGACAGTCTTGTGCTACTGCCGTTACTTGCGGGTTGGAAGACCGCAAATTTGGCCCAATATCGAATTGAGGTGGTAGGAAAAGCATGCTCGCCAGATAACGAGAAGCGCTAACCTGGCCGGGGGCGATTGCAGCGCCAGACTGTCCCTGCGCTCATCTATCGGCGATTGTGTTGATTTCGCTTTCGTTGAGACAAATTAGCCAGCACACAGTCAGCTGGCTTGAGCTTTAAATCCAACTGGTCCCGCTTGGCCGGTCAACCGGACAACGGTTGCTGGCTGGCAGTAGCAATGGTTTGTGCGAACTCAACCCTCTTCATCCGCTGGCCGCATGGAGGGTCTCATGACGCGTTACCATCATGAGACTCGTTCTCGAGCTATCATCTAATCTTGTAGTGAAACCACGAACAATCCAAAGCCGAGCAGGCTGGGCGGGCAGCGCATGAACCGTCCGCATCTCTCTTCGCCCCCTCCTCGTGCTGCATAACCCACTCGTTATCCGCCGTGGTCACTGCTGATATACTGTAAATAACACCACTGTATGGTGTCATTAGGTCTAGCCTAATGTATCAATGTTATCAACTCTGAACCGATACAGCTACCATTATACACACATTGGGATGCTAGAGCGCATCTGAATCCCAGCGCGCAAAATTGTTATATCTCTCCCTTGCGATGGCGCTCCAAATTCGGATGAAAAAACGAAACGTCGAGCGCAAACAGTTACCTTGTCATCATGGAGGCGGGTACATTGCATTAAGCACAATGGCGCTTATTTGTGCCTCCCGAAATGTGGGCGGCTGAATAAATTATAATGCTCCAAGCTCGTTGAGTTTACTCCCGAGGTTGATGCCATGTGAGGCCTGGCCATTGTTTCTCAAGGCTTCGTCACGAAATCATGGAAAAAACCTCTCGTCCATCAGTCCAAACTTGTCCGCTAGTTGTTCACCTTGACGGTTACTTTTGCCCCACCCCGAACCACTAACTGATGCCTCTGAAGGTCCTCGAATGTTGCGGCAGAGTAAGCCCGACGATGCAAAAATACACATCACTTTAGGTAAGAATTTATACGAGCGCGATTTGATGAGGACTCGTGGAGGCTACGAGAACATCTAGCCCTGCATCAAACTTAGCCTCTGAATCTTGTTGTTTCAATATTTGCTCACAGATAGTGTACGTCGCACGATTTGAAACCAGTGCGCCTCTTAGTCGAGTACCATACCATTCGTCAAGATCGATAGTCGCGTTCTCGTAGTTTTGATTGCGCCTCGTCGGCGATTGAATAGAAAATCTCGAGCGATAAGTTGATTCGCTGCAGATGGTCAATTCGCCTGACCCAAATCCAACCTGTACTAGAAATCGTATCAGCTCAGTTTTAAAGATTAGATGTCACTCAGTCCGAAAAACTAATGGTCTGGACGATCTGCTGAGGTTGCAAGAGCAATAAAGAATAAGCAGTCAGTTGTGTTCGCTCTAAGCCTCTTATTTGTTGTGAAAACAACCCAAATCCTCCTCCTCCTGAAGAACGTCGGTTGCAAATGGGAAAGAAATTCTGAGATTCATTATCTCAATTGAGTCGAACTTGACAAGTTCGAAAGTTTTTGCTCGTGGCATTGAGTTTTATCTCCAGGCTGAATCTGAAAGCCAGCCTGGATTCCTCTGTTTGTGGGCAACCACTTCTCCATGCGCCACCAATTTTAGTGGTACAAAACAATAGCATCATTCGCAATGAACGAGGTAGCGAACAAAGTTTGTTTGTCCCCCCCCCCTTTCACGTGTGAGTTAATGATATGCCGGCACAAACTAGTAGCTTTTCAGAAAGAGAGCGAGATAGTTTCGTCTCCTTGGTAGAGGCCTCCAGAGCTTCGACTAAATTGAAGCCCAAGCTCAAATGTTCACATAATCTATTAGCTGGAACAATGTGTCAGCCTCAGGATCGACGATCGGCCCACTGAATAAGTCCTATCTCGCACAGTTCGAGCTCAAGGTTATGGGGGCGCCTGAAGCAAGCGGTGGGAATTCAACTCTCGGCATCCGCGGCCACTCTAAGAGCAGCATATATTAGCGCACGAACGCTAGCCGGCAAGCTAATGTCGCGCAGCTAAAGTGGCGTATATCTAGATTCAGATTTCCTCTTGCTCATGTATTTGGTTAGGTGGCCAAATTCAGGTGTCGTCCAAAAGCAAAAACAAAAGTTTAGCCCGTCAGCATGTAAAACATTGTAATTCTGGCGACAAAAACCTGAAAATACGCCAATACGTAGAATGCAGGCCTTTCGTAAGCCTCACTGGAAGAGTTTTGAACCCCTTAAAACTGTTAGGTACATTCCGAAAGTGCAGTTGCAGGTTGAAAAGATACGAATCTCCGTTTAAATTTGTTCCGCTTTAACTTTGAGCTAACCGGAAGTTTGCTGATTTTGTCTTCCAGGTGGACGGTATCTATTCTCATTTAGCCTCTCATCACGTCCAATTACGGTCATGGTGAAATGTGTCGCTTTGAAATTTAATGCGAGGGCACCGTAAAGAGGGTTTGGAGGTGAAAGTGTGATTCAACAGGGGCGGGGCCGTCCTTAGCACTCTCGGCAATCTCGGCTACATTGAAGTCCCTAAATTCAAAAACCTACTCACCCAGGTGCAAACAAAGGGCATTCTCCTCTGGGAATTGGATTTTCTTGTGATTTAGTTTTGTTATTATTACTTGCGACAAGCGTGCCGTTAAAGTCTAACTCTTGTGTCAATATCTTGCTGGAACTCTTTGATTTAGTAAGATTGTCATTAGGGAATCGGTAATTTTGTGTGGCTTCGACAGATACGAGTTGATCTGATCTAAGCTCATCGAATCTCTGACCCAATGACCCTTCTTGTGCGGCTTTGGGCTTATTTTTGGCCGGTGAATTATCGCTATAATTATTTTGTGTATGCTTAAGCCGGCCGTTAGTGTCAGTTAATTTTAAGGCAATTCCATTAGCACGGTGACCGTTGGTCTGACCCTCGGGCGCAGCTTTTTGTTGCAGAGGCAGACCAGAGGTGTGATACTGCCTGCTAGCAAAATCTCCAGGGATGAAATCCGCATCACCACCGAGTGATCTTTGGTCACCGAACGTGTAGACTCTCTCACTGTCTCTGCCGTATTTGTAAGATGAACCTATCGAGGATGGCGATGATAGTTCACGATCAGATCGGCCAAGCTCAGCTAGGGCACCAATTCTCTGGCCAAGAATTGGCCTTGAGTTCGTTCTAGCATATTCAGGTTCATCACCTGGGGACAAATATGTGCGAAGATTCTGTCGTTGATTGAAGTCCTGCCTCGGGCTATTCGTCCGCCTCCGCGACCTGGTATGTCTCTGTGGACTGCTTATAACGATATCTATCCTTCGACCATCACCTTTGCTAAAACCAATTGGTTCATTTGCATGAATCTTTGGTTGTCGCAGTGGTGTTGCATAGATGGAGTCACTCAAGCGAGCTCCATCTTTTTCGATTCCATAAAGAATGCTCGAGTTTATATCATCCAGAGCAACAACATTGCTATTCGGCTCGATCATCGAAGCTCGACCAGATTCTAGATGATAGTTTGGTTGGAAGTCACCATGGTTCGTTTGCTGTGTATGTTTTCATTGGGAGGTCGTCAGACAGAAATTGATCCTAGCGTGCAGAAAAGCTTGCACAAGCGCACTAAATAATTTCCCAACGAAGCTGATACTGTGCAACTATATGAGATGTCAATCAACAGCCTCTCTACTCACCTGCTTCAGTCCAATTCTCGAGCCATATCTATTGGGAATTCCAGCGACATCGGCTTCACCGACATCATTGTTTATCGGGACTCTTTTGTCACTTCGCTCGCCAAATTCAACCCTCACACCCCTCTCAGACAGATAGATACTCCGAGAGTCCTCTTGCTGGCTCATTATAGCTTGATTCCTCCTAGACAATCAAGAGTGTTTGAGTTGGCGAATTGAATGACAGAATTGATCGTATTAGGCTTGATTACAGTTAATAAATTCGTGTTGTTCGAGGTATGTGGCGAGACACTGGTATCAATGTCGTCGAGCTGATTAGGAGGTGCTGTGGAAGGCTTGGGAACTCGGTATACCAAGTTCTAACATCTCAAGAAGACAAGGTCTTCCGATCTGATCATAAACGTCTCGTTAGTTCAAGACGGACGAGTCAGATGGCAGGAGAGAGAGATATAGGAGGTCTAGTACTGGATCTGACGATTGGCCTATCGATGCGAACTGAACCACAGACGCGAAACTGCGCTCTTTGCACCCACTTACTTACCTCGCTAATGAATGCAGGTCGTTTGTGGCTGCTTGCGCTTGACATTCATCGAACGCTCTAGCTTCCTCTTCCGCTTGTTGACCGCTAGCTCGGAAATTTGCCGGAGACGAAGAGCCAATCAAGTTTCGACAACTCTCCGCGCTATCAGCCTCCATCATGAGATCTGATGATGATTTAGCGTACAACGATTGCCCTCCATACTCCAACTCTTGATTGTTCATATGTGAGCCATCGTCATCTTGACCATTGTTGGAGACGAACTGCTGACGATAACTAACCAACTGCTGTAAGCTTGCTCCGTTCAGACGATCAGAGGATGTTGAATTGGCATCCCCTGATTGCCGGAGGAAACGATCCGTATGATCAGCATTAGAATTTCTAGCATGAGAGCTTGTTCTCATGATTGCTCCTGATTTCGCTTGCTGAGGATCCCTATGCTGTGGGTCAAAGTTTTCAGCTTGATGATTTTCCTGACGACTTCCAAGGTTCTCGATTCCTCCTAGAACAGTTGTTGGTGTTCGTCTCTGTCGATTTGCCCTATTGGCTGAAAAATTCTCGTCACGTGTTTCTAAGCATCCCCTAACGGGTTGAATAGCAATCTGATTGTTAGTGTTTGCCCGAAACCCAATTTCGTAGCCATTCTCGGGATCATCGCCGCTAGAGAGATCGATGGTGCCACTTGTACCTCGTTGACCTAGCCTAGGTCCAACGGCTTGGGAGACTGAAGAGTCTCCATAGGAGTCGTCCGAATCAAGCTGGTCGCTTATCACTATTTTGGTATCTGTTTCGTTGAGAACAACCAACGAAATAGAGCCTTTACTTTGGCTCACTCGCAGTCCAGTAGATTGGCCAGCGCCAACGAGTCCAGAGCTTGCAGAAGACTGAGATAGGCTGTTCGCTGAGAGCGCTGGCCAACCATCTGGTTCGGGGGCTCGATTTAAGTAGGGGCTAGTCTCGAAAGGTTGTTCGCGAGGTAATTGTTTCCTCCTCGGGCTATAACCGACACCAACCCTAGTGCTGGCCTTGTTCCCGTTGTTAATCAATTCGAACGAGCACTCATCATCTAGCTTGGTGCCATACAGTGGCTTTGTAACCTTGCCGCGAGCAATGAGAGCTGCCTGCTCATGGTCAGCCTCATGACTGCCGCGATATTGACGCTGATTGTACATCTGGTCTCCAATTCTATGATTATAGTCAGCGTTTTCGTCACGAGTGCTTGGATTGGTGGTTTTATATTTGGTCCTGCCGTAATCTCTCATGTTGTCGTAGGTTGTCCAGAGTGAATCTTCGCAAAAGGGATTTGTTTGAGGATAGATGGGCCTCCCGAAGTTGACACCATTCTCGTAGACAGCATGAGTCGCGTTGGGGACTGTTTGTCCGCCAGCTGTTGTTAGCTTACCAGGGGCCCCATTAGTGTCGCATAATCTCTCCAATCCCTGAGCGATTTGCTCAAACTCTCGCTTGCCACTCAATTTAACCTGACGCGGGACTTCAATCGAGGTCTCAAGGCCTTGGGGCCCATTGCAGGAACCCTCGAAAGAGCCACGATGTTCCTCGCCACTCTCGTCGTTGTTGCATTTTGGTCCACCAAGTGGCAAATCGCCCTGACCAGCCTCGTCCTCAGACTGAAGCGAATAAGTCAACGAAATTTGCTTTATCTTGTCAAATGAAATCGAGCTCTTGCGCTGCTGGGTTTCGTCATCATAGAGGCCAGCCACCATCAGATGATGGCTACCAGTGCTTGAGTCCGAGTCTTGATGGATGTGTCGCGTTTCACTCGGCACCATTTCATCTGCCTCAGTTGACTTCACTTCCATGTCCATCCTGGTTAGCTCTCATGACTGATGGATCATCTTAGATTGTTTACCTCACTCATCTCACCTAGCCACCAATTCTTCCCAAATTCACCCCATTTCATCTTGAAATGCACCCTTGATTGTGAGCCAACCAAATTGATCCGGATTCTGGCTAAGAATCTTTCATAGAGCGAACTGCCAACTCTGTGTTGGCCCACATCCAGCTAGTTCGTCCCTATGAACGCTCATTTTGGCAAGTTCGCTTGGAGCGCAGGCGCATTAGGTTCAGCTAGAACTGTTTGGCGCCCAAATAGCAGCCCTCTCGCTCAATCTACCTGCCCTCGAGGGGCAGTCTCTAGACACTGGCTATAAAGCTCTGAGTTTAGTTGGTCTCCATAAAACCTAACCCGTATAAATCTCTGGCTTTAACATGGTGCTACTCTTAACGAAAGAGATGGAGAGAGAAATTTGATGCTCAGATTATCCTGAACTCATGGACGTTAGCTATATACTCGATCGACACGAGCTCAAATCAATAAGTTTAGACCACTGGGATCTAAAGTGGCAGGTTGTAAGCCCGATAATTCGACCAGCCGGCACTGAGAACAGCAGGATCTGATAATTTTCTGATTGCAAACCAAAAAATCTAGAGACATAAGACGCAAAGTGAGATCAGGATCTGAATTAATCAGCGTTTTTCTTTGTAGATTTTTGTGATTACAACCAACGATTTGACTAAGCGAAAGATAGAGTGAACATTAATTAACATCATATTCGTCATCGCTATAAGCTTATACCACTCGGTTGATACCAATAATAGGTACATCTGACAAGCGAGTAGAAGTCCGAGCAGGGTTAAGGCGGCTGCATAGCCAATCTTTGGATTTGAGAACACAATATAGTAACGAAGATGAGACGATACTCCAGGCTGTGCGCAGTTGGACACAGATTCTGATCTAAAGTAACCCTTATAGTGCTTCACGACGACACCTTAACATGCGTAAAGATCACAATTGGGTGAACGAAAAAAATAGTTAGCGGCCATAAATTTGATTTAACTCATTTTGTAGTTAATTTTAGAAACTCACCTTGGGGGTAGATCACATTTTCTGACCAATTAATGCATGGCATGAGTGTATTCCGCGCTTCTAACTTTTGCCACTTCCCAAAGTGATAAGCAGATCGCTGGAGGACATCATAGAAGTGCGGTGTATAAGAGGATGATATCAACATAATTAGAGAGCTAAACCATGTTATAGCTACATGTTGGGCCGTCCAAGTGTAATCATAACAAAGAAAACTTTGAGCGAAACATATAGGTACGAAAGATGAATAGTATGCCAATAGTATAGATTTAAATAATACAAATTTGAGTCTTTCATTGAATATTGTCCTGAGCCTTTCAACTTCGTCACGAATTTCGTCAGGTTGATTAGAACAAGAGTGGCAGAGTTTATCGTCGTCGAACTTGATATGGGATGAAAATAGGGTCATAGATAATGTTAAAAATGATAGATTCAGCTTTCCCGTTTTACGGCAACTCTCAACAACTTGAACAATATGAGTTGAGTTTATGATGATAGAGACGACCTGTAGGGATTTATAAATTACGATTAAGATTTTAGATTAGTTAGTTGGGATTAGTTTGGAGGGAGGTATTTTAAAAGGAAGTGTCGACACTAACAATTGGGTATGAGATACATGACACTCCGTTGAGGCCGAAATTGTTCCATATTCTGTAAGCGCACTTGAGCAGATAATAATTACAAATCCAGGAGACGGTTGCAGTTACGATGGTAGCAACGGTGTTCGTTTTTGGCCTAGCTTGCAGGCTCGGCTGTTGATGGTATTTCTCTGTTTGGTTCAGGATTGATGTGGTGGTAGACGTTGCTGTTGTTGTTTGCGGGGATGATTGTTGGTGTTGTGCCAGGAGGTTTGTTGGGATTGATGCTCGATGTAATAGTGCCCGTAGGATGCTTATTAATGATGATTGTCCGATAAATATCAATGCAAATTGTGATGCATCTAGATCAATAAGATGATAGTTGATCGGTTGGATATTTCTTGTCTTTGAAAGCCACCAAACCGAACGATACAGGTTCAGGTATTGAGTTCCTAGTGCAATTATAAATATCAATAGTGAGTATAATTCAATGAAAACTTGTTGTACCCCGGTGCTATCTAATTTTGGCAAAACTATCTGCTTATCTGGACAGCTAACATTCAAGGCGTTCAAGGTAATTTTATCATATGGATTTACTCGCGTTGATGAGTGAGATTTGGTTGCTAATGAGAATTTGTTGCTCTTACCCATCTTGAATCATTTTTCAAAAAGCCTCCTCTCGCTCTCTCTAGCTGGTTTGCTATCCGGGGAGACAGATGGAGGGTAGAGGTTGGATCTAGAGCTGGCCTTTTAGCAATAAGTTTGTGTGTATGGTTATGTTTGGTTGTTCTTTAAAGCCCAACTCGGAGAGTTAGAATAAATAGCATTGGTGTTTGCATGAGCAAGGGGCGAGAGGATTATTTTGTTCTCTGAATTTTATTTCTTTGGGTTGGGGGGACATGTCCGCATTGAACAGTTCAATTTGAACTTATTCTGCAAACTCCGTCTTTACGCCATCGAGTGCCGCTGTTGCCGCGGCGCAAGCTACGAGAGACAGAGCAGCGCCAGCGGCGGCGGCGACGACGACGACGACGCCTCGTGCGTATACATTTCGTAAGGCCATTTTGTATCTCGCGCCAGCTAGCCCGCAGAAGCAATGCTAGGGGCCCCGCGACTGGATCCTCGAACGCAATGGCTAGTTGCGATCGTGATTAACATAGGGCCTGATTTACCAACAATCAACTCATGCCATCCAACCGAAATCGGCTTCAGTCAGCTGCTCTTGCGGGCTTGCTGTGACAACTGCAGCTTTCGAGGGTAATCGTTGCAAAGCTTAAGGCTACATGAAAACCAGATGCGATACCTTTATCGCGCACATCTGTCTCTGAGATTACAGTTTGCGCAACTCCAAACCCAGATGTCTCTATCTGTCCCCTAATAAACGAGAGAATTCGTAAGTTCTACTCTGATCAGCGGGGTCAATCAGCGAGCATTTCCTCCACAGATCTTTTTCTCGTTAAGATACATAGTATTTATTTTTGGTCCAAGTATCTGTGTGTTTCGCAGTCACACACGATCCTGTGCAATCTATGTAATGTAACACACGCACAGGTCGAGGCAAAGAGCCAATGCGCTTACATTGAGGCCCTTTGGTTTGCCCGCTTTGGACCGCTGCAAGTGCCCCTGGAAGATCAGTTTTTATTTTTGGTTTTGAGTTGCAGCGATGTTGGAAGCGCAAGATGCTGAGCGTGTGGGTGCCTCGCGCGCAACAGTTCGCTGCAGCGAACTATTCAACCGGATTCGCTAGCCACCCCTCTGCTTGGCCTGTCCATGCCTGCGCGTCGCCAAGACTCTGGTCTAGTTTGAGGCGACAAGTCAGGCGCATAAGCTTTTATTGAACGGATGCAATCACCGCCCTATCGTACAGGACAGCTTTTCCTGCTCATATGCTTCAACTACCCGAATGGCCGACACAATCCATTAGCCCATTGTCATACCTGAGCCGGTCTTGTTCAAAGATAGAGACAACAACTCTCTCACAGTCTATGAAATCGCCCACCGTAACCTGAGAATTGAATTGAATCGACTCGTGAAACCGTCTTGCGGAAAGATATCACCATGATCACTGAGGCACCAATACCTGTTGAAGCTAGGCATGTGCTAAAAAGCTTAGCTTTGCCCTGTTTTATTATATAACAATTATCACTAGGTGTTTTCACAGTTTAGGTTTCAATGAGCCGAGCTTTGGTTTCCTGACAGTGAACTCTTCGTACCACTCAGGTCTATCGAAGCATCCCTTGGAATTGGCCAGTGCATCGTATAGATTCTCATACAGCTTTCCGTCTGATTGGCCGAGTGACGATCTCAGGACCCAATCTGGTGGTGCCAAAACTTCTGCAAGTGTGAGCGAGTTGTCCTTCATTTTCGCGCATAGTTCCAAAATACGTTCACGAATGTCCTTGAGAGTTGGACTGCCGGACTTGATGACGTTAGCTTCAAAAAGGTACGATGACCATTTCTCTAATGACCAGAGTCCATATAAGACCCCCATCTGGGTGAGCAGTGACTCGAGCTCGTTTGATGGTTTTGGGAAGTTCTTGAGCAACCTCTCCAGCACAACTAGCTCGTAGAAAACTAAGGATAGTATCTTGGCATAGTATACCTGTGAACGGGTTTTAGCTACGAATAAGCTGTTATTGAACATGCTCATTTGTTCATCTAGTCTATCGCTAGTCTGTTTAAGCAAGTAGCTTGCTAGGAATCTAAAAGCTTCAATGACCTCTTGTAAATTGCTAGGGCCCCTGTTTGGCATTGTATAATTTCTGATAGTTTCATCTGCCTTCAAGACAAAATCCATGCTCTCGTATGGGGATGTTTGCGAGACTGATATGTCGCCAGTGTTGAGTGTTCTCTTCTTCACTTGTTCGTGGTAAAGCTTCAACAGGGAATTGGAAGTCTGTTGAACAATAACATTGTTGTCGCCTTCATAAGTGTTATTGCTATCATGATCGTCTCTAAGGTATCCGATACCGGCTGCTTGCAGGTAACCATGTCCACCACAGGCCTCACGGCACTCCTGGATACAATCGCGAGTTAACCAACCGGCATAGGCTTTTCCACTACAAGTAAGCGCATGTATCTCGGCGCCCATATCCGCTAGTTCTAATGGTGAGGCGCCACCGTACGTTACCCTTATGAAGAAATCTATGTAGTCCGTAAAGAGACATCTGTAAAAATAATGATGGACATAGGCAGCCGCGAGATAGGGAAAGAGTCGCCACTGGTGTGCTTGGTACTCAATGATAGTCCATTCCTTGGCTGATGCACCTGAGCCAGGCTCGTGGGCTGGATCTGACGGATCCGGACCAAACTGGCTTCTTGTGCAAGCGTAACGCATTGCGATGACGAGAGCCTTCTCCATGTTGAGGATACACATCCCAATTATACCAACCCGACCAGCTGATAGAATGCCAAAACTGGCGCCCATCCTTTTCTTCTTATCGCCCACTTTGGCCACATACTGGCCATCTGGCGTGACGTCTGCATTTCTGTTCATTAGGTAGGCCTTTGATATGCGATAATTGTCGAAGATTAGGAACCCGTTGTCGACCCCGTTGAGGCCAATCTTGGGTCCCATATCGCCTATTTTAACTCCCTTGTAAGGTAGCAAGGTCTTTGGATCTCGTATTGGGGTTAGGAAGCTGTGTAGGCCGTGGACAGTTCCGTCTGGGGTCTTGAGTTGGGCAAATACGACGGCATGAGTTGCCGTCTCGCCCATCCCACCTGACCAACATTTAATGGATTGAATGTCAGGTGTGTTTAGGATAAACTCTTGAGTATTGGGATCAAAAGTGGCCGTAGTTTTCATGCATTTTGTATTCGAACCATGACCTAATTCAGTTAGCGAGAAGCAACCAAGCGCATTGAACTCCTTGATCTGCTCCAAAAATTCAATCTGCTGCTTGGAGCCTGCACCACGTGTTGACGCAATAAAGTACTCGTGCGACATAAACTTTTTCATGGCCAACGACCAGTCAATCTGGCCAATGCACTGGCTTACAGCTGGCGCCAAATTTGGATTCATGATAAAATCTTCTTCGTTTAAGAAATCATATTCAATCAATTTTCTTATCCTCAAGAACGTTAGCTTCCTATATTCGTCGCGCGTCAACTCCTCCCAAGGTTTCCTGTTGAACAGTGGATCCTTTTCCAAGACTTGCCAAACTTTCGCCTTGAACATGACAACATCCTCCCCATCAAGCAAAACCTTCATTTTGCGCCAATCGAAGCTCGCCCGGCGCCTGTACTCGGTGAGGGGGCCTTGAGGCCAATCAGGCAGCAAGCGTTTCAGCTCGGCCTCCATCTCCTTTCGGACCATCTTGCTAATTTGGAGCGAATATTATTGTCTAAGGGTCAGAGGTGCAATACCTTGAGTTCTCTTGTGGCTCGAGGACATAAATATCACTTGAGTAGGAACACTTGTTGGTCTTCAGCGAGCGAGATAGATGCTGCTTCTGATTAGATTGTTACAAGCGCTGATTTCGGCCTCCGATTTGCATTGAGTCATCGATCTGCTCGAACGATAGAGGAGGAGCTCGAGCAAGAGTGCGCAATGAGTTGATGGATTTGGATGGATAAGTGAGCAGGAGAGGAGGCACAGGGGACGAATTGGGTGACAGGTTGGTGTTGCTGGCTGCGCATGTGAGATCTTCGCCCCTTTCTTGCTGGCCCCCGCTCCTTGCTTCCTCTTGTCTAAACTCTCTCGTCTTGCCCGCTACTTAGCTCAAGCTGGTTCTCTCAGAGCTTGCATTCGCTCTTACTTTGGGCGTTATATTGAGGAAAAGAGTAAGCAATTTCCTCTGCAGGCAGTTCGAGCGCCTAGATTTTGCATTCTCTCACCTGTGTTTCAAAGAACAAAAATCGCCCATCCTACGCGAGCTGATATTGAGCTACCAAGCAGTTGGTAGTGCGCACTAAAATAACGTTGAGCTGGTGGTGCAAGTTCGGCATGGAAACTTGAATTCAAGACAGGATAGTTGGAGCTGAGAGAAGACAAACGCACAACTGGATCTCGTTTATCTCGGTAGGCAGTAATTTTAGTCATAGCGCTGGTACCCTCTAATAACTCCTATCAACCTTCCCCTCGCTTCTCGACCGCCAGCCTGGAATGTGAGCCACTAAACCCTCCGGCCTCCCCCACTCAGGTGAAGTATAATGACACTAGACCGCTCAGCTTCGGGGCCGAACTGAATTTGCAACTCTAACGCTGGCAACCGCCTCTAGCAAGGACCAGCTTCGAGCCTACCGAGCTGCAGCTGTGGCAATAGAAACAAGAAGAACAGCAACAGCAACAACGACAGGTTGCTGCTCTTGCCGCCGCCGCCACCGCCCCTGAATCGATACTTGTGCTGTAGTGAAGTGCCATTGTGCGCTCTATATCCAGGCACAAGCTCCTCCAAATTGTCAGTTGTCTTGGCGTAAGCTGTAGGCCCGCCTGTAGGGGATCGCAGAAATCCAGTGGCTTGGGGAGGATTCCTGCAATCGAGTAGGGGGCTTGAAGAGTATGCTAGCCAAGTCTTGGTGTCGCTTCAGCTGGAACAATTTGCTTAGCTCAATTAAAGGCACAATAGTTGAGTGGCGGCTTGCCTTTAAGTCTGCTTGTTCTGCCAAAAAACCGCCTGAATGCCGCCCAACAGTTCACGTAAACACACATCCTGGGAGCAAGGTTATGATTGGCTGCCGAACAGACAACTGAGTGAGCTGAAAAAAGACTGCCACTCACCTGCCTCCCACTACAATGGCTCGCTGAAAGGCGTCCCTCCCTAACAGCCGTAAGCTTGCAACTGGCTTGACAAGACTCCGTTTTGGTTACCGAGTTTTGTTATCCAGGCAGAGAATCCTCAGTTTCATCCAGCTCTCGCCCAGAGCTTATCCATTCAATCGAATACAAGCGATCGCGCCCAGGATGCGCATGTCTAGTTTCGATAGCATCACTCACAAGTTGTCAGAGCCAAAGCCATACCGTCGGCGACTGTATAGGAATTGAAACTTAATGAAATGGGCGGCTTCTTGGTTGACAAGCTAGTTGGTGGCGGTGGCAGGAGGACTCAGCTATTCTGGCGTCGAGAGCAGCTTATGCGCCAACCAGCCGAGTATTGTACAACATAAATAGCAACAACAGCGCCGAGCCGGCCCCTCCAAACGATTGCTAACTGAACGAGGGGAAAGAGAGAGAGAGAGAGAGAGAGAGCGTCAGCCAACCAGATCTGGGCGCTTGTTTGAATAGAGAGGAGGGTAGAGGCAAGGCGAGCAGCTAGCACTCAAGTCCGAGGCCTTTACTTGGCCCCGCTTTGCAGTCGGGCATCACAGAAGCTGCCGACAGAACTGCAGCAACAATTGTAGAATGCATCTTTAGGGGATACTTGGGGTCAAAAACCGAAATTTTAGGTAACAGTGACCGTGCAGACCGTGGAAAGTGCGCAAAACACTTTCTCAAACAGCGACATGAGCTAACACGCGTAACCTCATGGCGGGCATGAGGCAGACATTCTCTGATTCAGTAGGCCTCTAAGGGGACCTTTGTGGTAGCAGCACAATGTCTCCTTCGCAGTAGCCGCACCCAAAGTGTATGCCGCCGATCAAAATCTGTCAAGCGAACTGGATCGGAGCTTAAGGAGTCGGTGCGACAGGCAGGTACAACTCAACGTTGTTCTTCTAGCCGCTCGGTCGGCTGTGCATCTCAACAGGCGGATTGGAAGTGCTGCTTTGTATCAGAGTAAAATGTAGCTCAGTTGAAAGAGGAACTAGCTGACATACTTTGGACCTGTCAACTGCCTTGAGAATGGCTGACCCTCAGCTGAGCTCTCTCGTTGGCCATCAGGCCCCAGTTCAAATGGGGCTAGCCAAGCGAAAGCTGTAATTGACTTTTAGTATAAATGCATTGGTCTTTACTGGGTGATGAGACTCAGATTCGGGCCCCCAGATTTGCGCCCATCGTGGGTTGCAAATGAGAGGCTGCCAGACTAAACATGGACACTCGATGGGCTCCACACTCGCTAGCGTCGAGATCGTTTGCTCTCCATAACTTGCTCACCGAGCGGCTCCGGCGCCAGCTGGGCCAAGCGGTTCGCCAGTCGCTCGGCCTCAACGAAAACTTGGCTCCTATGCACAAGTAAGCTAGCTTGGTGGATGCAGAACAACTCGTAGCAAGTGAGCTTGTCGGGATCTTTGGCTAGCTGGCCATTCTTCAACGGGTTGCTCCCCTCATTGGATCCCCTGAACTTCGATCGGCCCTTCTCTTGGTAAATATGTCTAACTCGCGGTCTGCCCGACTTTCCGGCCGCCTGATTGAGCAAAAACATACGAAAGTCGCCCTTATCGCGCAAATCCGCCACTTTGCGCGCTCCCCTCGCAAAACCCATGCCGCCGGTCCCCTCATCAGATTCGTGCTCTCCATAGTCTTCTTCCTCCTCCTCCTCCCCCTCTTCGTCCTCGCTGACTCGCGTTAGATTCCTCCTGACCAGCCGCTTGCAGCCATTCGACTCGTCAAGCTCGCTAACCTTGCAGTAGATTTGAACCTGGCGTTGGTTTGCGCGAAAGCTTGGCTGCGTTCGCGACGGCGGCCCAAAGAGGCAGCGCGAGTAGCGGGCGAAAAAGTCGTCGGCCAACATGCTCGGCAAGGAGCAGTAGTTGGCCTCCAGCCTCCTGGCTAGCTCGCGTTTCCGTTGCTCGTCCGGCCTAACGATGGCGCCCTGTCGAGTGAGTAGAGGGGTGGGACAGTTTTGTTTAGGTTAGTCTTTTGCGAACCTTACGGACGTCTCAAGCGAGCGGCCGATAGCGCGGGAGAGTTGGGCAGGTTCAAGCCGATCCCAGAGGATCAAGCGAGTGGATTCAACAGTTGGATTGAGTGCGATAGTTGGTTTGAGGGGCCCGTCGAGTTGGCCCCTCGAGGGGGGGGGGAGTGTGAGTTTGAGCGGGAGTTTGAGTTTGAGTTTGAGCTGGAGAAGAGACCGAACCGAATTGCGCTTGAACCACAAGAAGTATGAATAGACATAAGTACCGTCGTTGCTTGAAAATGAGGTTTGTCCGCTCGCAAGCCGATTGTAGATGAAACAGGTGAAGCCTTTCATGAGATTCTCCTCCACCAACTGTTGGTGCGGTTGTGTTTCTGAAATGCTGGCTAAACAGGGCAAAGTGTCGCTCCTGCTTGAGGCGAGCGGTTCGCCTGTTGTTGAACTGGAGCCAGTGTTGATCGATCGCCCACTTGAGGAGCGAGTTCTGTCGTTTGAGTCGACCAGAAAGTCGCAACTGGTTCCCCCATAGAGCCGCTGGCTGGCGCTGCTCTGGCGCCTCTCGGCTAGGCCGCCAAGTCCGCCCAGAGCTCGAGCCATCCCTTGCTTGCTCCTGCGAGCGCCCTGCCCTCCTTGCGGCCGCTGTCCAGCCTCGCGGCCTTCCATCTGCTCCGAGCGCGAGCCATCCGAGTCCTCGAATTCGGAGCCCCCCTCTTGGGCTCGCCGCTCGTTGTCGCTATCCGTCGAGCTGATCCGCCCCTCGGACGACTCTTGGCCGCTGCTATCGCTCGAGCGGCAGCCATTTGTCGGGCTAGTGGCGCCCATGTGAGCGCCAATGGTGGAGAAGAAGTCCGCTTCGAGCAAGGCCTCCTTACTCATCACCTGCTCGCTCCTCCTCATTGGCGACACAATCAGCTCCTGGCGCGACCTGTCCACGTAGATGAAGGAGCGCAAGGCGGGCAGATCGTGCGCTATGGGCGCGCCCATGGTCACATTGCAAGCCGACTTGACAGCCAAATATTCCAAGTAGTCGCCGAGCTCCTGTCTGGCCATCAACTTCAACTCGTCCATTTGGGCGCTAGATTGGCGCATGTAGCTGCCGCAAAGGTTGTTCAGTTTTGCAAGCTGGGGCCGAATGACGAATGTGTCGATGGACTCGCGCAAGGCCGAGCAAACCGAGCTAAGGAGGGCCTCTCGTTTGTGCTCATCGATGGGTAGGCTCAACTTTTGGCGCATATAAGTGTGCACGTTGCTGCTCACGAGATCCTCGAGCCGACAGACCAACTGGCAACACCTGCGCCGCTCGTCTGGCCCCAGCGACTCGTAGACGCACCCCAACCTTCTGTCCTCCAGCGATTGAGTTCCACCAACTGCTGGCCTCTGCTCGTCTTCGTCAATTGGCGCCTCCAAATTGCGATATCTCCTGAACAGGCCGCCGAGGAGAGAGCTGGTGCTCGGCCTCTCTGGTCTCGAGGAGCCACTTGCTCGCTGCTTGTAGTCAGGCGCCTCCTCGCCCTTGCTCTGCAGGCGCTCGTAGTTTTCGCCATAGAAGTAGGCCTTTATTGCGCAATAGGAGTCCGTCACTCGCGCAAGCTGACCCAACTTGATCGTTGGCGATTGCTTGTTGAATTGGAATAGAATTTTGAGCACACGATTGATTTGGAGGCACAAATAGGAGGTTGAAATTTCGCTCAGGAGTAGAAGGGTTATTCCGCGCGCAATTGGAACGAGACGCAGCATGTGGGGCACTCGCAAACGATCCTTGAACTTGCCGCCGCCCGACAGGAAGACCAAAAACTGGCTTGGCAACCTTCTCGCCGTCTCCCGTTGGCGCGTTGCAGACGCCCTCTGCTTGCACCTGTTCGAGCGCCTCAAATCTCGCTCGCCCGTCTGGGCCGAATTTGAGGTTGTTGTTAGCGCCGAGGAGGTTGAGCTGATCTCGTAGGTTTGCCTGTTTGTGTTAAAGTTGGAGGCATAACAGTATTGCGGATTCTCGCCTCTGCTCGCCGCCAGCGAGTCCTGGTTGGTTGACCTTGCTCGCTCGTCGTGGTCGGCAAGCGAGAGGCCGTTTTCGCTTTCGGCCGCCGCCAACGACGACGACAACGGCAGCCGGTTGTCGTGCTGTAGATTGTAGGCTTTTAGAAAGAGAACCAGAAGAATGAGATCGTCCTTGTTGAGAGGTTGGCTGTTCCTGGGCGAGTAGCTAGCTATGAGCTTCGTGTCCGAGTATAGAAGCGCGTGCATGTGAGTTTCATTCAAGTCTCCGTTGGCCGCTCCTGCAAGCACACTGGCCGCCGGCGCCCCTCTCGCGGATCTCAAGCGGAGGAGCAACCTTTGGAGGACTTGCTGGCAAAGTTGCTCAATGTGCCTGCTCACAATGAGCCGCTCGTTGGCCTCGAGCAGAAAGTTTGGCTCAAACTGATGGTCGAGCCAAACCTGGTAAACTGAGCGCAAGATTTGCGACTGCTCAACGAGCTTGGGCTCCTGGCGGCCGGCGCCCTCGGCGTCGCCCTGCTGGACTCGCATTGAGTTGAGTGAGGGCCCAAAGAGGACGAAGGCCAAGCGCGCAAACACGTCTATCCTCTTCTGCAGGAGGCGCATTTTAAAGCTTGAAACGAGCTCCAGCTGTTGCATGTGGATGAAGATGAAATCGTACAGTTCGCAGTAGACAATCTGACAATCCTTCAAGCACTCGACTGGCATTTGTATGGGCGAGAATTTGCGGGCCGAAAACTCGTGATCAAACTGATCCTGCTCGTCGCTCTCCTTGCTCGTCGAGTCCATTGCGCATTGGGCGCCATTGCACTCGTGGTTCAGGCTCACGGAGCTCATGAATTTGTCCAGCAAATCGGTGTCGCCAGCCTCCAAGTGTCGCTCGCTCGCTCGCTCCGTCAGCTTGCCAGCGCCAGCTTGCTGCTCCTGCTGATTCAGCTGGTCGTAGGCGCTCAGGTTGCTCGTAAGCCGCAGGGAGGCCACGTAGGGCGTCAGGAGGAGCATCAGCACGTCTAGGTAGCTCTTGCTCGTGTCGCTCGTCCTACCTGAGCTTGCTGCGGCCGCGCTTGGCCGGCCATTTGCGCGCTCGCTGGCCAGCGAGTTGTGTCGCCGGTGCCCAAATCTTGCCCTTGGCGTCAAGTTTTGCGAGCGCTCGCGGTTGCGGCCAGACTTGAAGCTGGCGCTCGAGTTTGATGAGTGCGATGAACACGTTGAGGCGAAGTCTGAGGCGGCCGAGGAGCTTGAGCTTGCTGCCAACAGTCCATTTCTGGCCGCAAACTTGACCAGCTTTCGGCGGAAGAGTTTGTTGGATTTTGCAAACACAAGGTCGTTTGACGGGTCGAACACGAGCACTGCGTTCATCTTGTTGCTTTCACTTTGGGTTGCTGGTTTGCTCTGCTCAGCGCTCTCGCTCACGTTGAGCAGCTCACTGCCTGCTCGTCCTCTCCTCTCCTCTCCTCGGCAGTTTTGTTCCATTACATAATCGCAAGCAGCGTTTGTAGGACAACGCGAATGCGCGATCAATGGGCAGGCTGGCGGGCAGGGAGGGAGGAAGAGTGGAGCCGAGAGGAGGGGGCCGCCGGTTTGCGAGCGCAGGCGGCCAACCAAGGAGATCCGAAGATCTGATTGGCCGGCTCGTGTGTCGTGTTGGCAAGTTTAGGCGGGCGCCAGAGCCAGACGAACCGGGGCAGCACATGCGCCCATTGCTCGCGCTACCAGCACCAGCGGGCTTGGCGGCCGTAAAGCGCCATTGATGCTTGCTTTGCTGGGCTCTAAGTTTGCTGCTCGCTGGATTGGTCAGCGCTATGAATCGACTGGTTTGCACAGCGAGCGGGTAGCTGAGCAAACAAACGTCATTCCGCTTATCTCTCTCGCCAATCTGATCCGCAAACGAGAGAGTTGGCGAGCGAGAACAGTCAACTGCAACTAGCCTGAATGGCCCCCATGGTTTCTGGGTGCCAAGCGGCCGGCGAGCGACCATGCGGCCAAAGGCGGCGCGCTCCGCTGGCGCCACCCAACGGAGGCCCTCGGAGTGAGTCAAGTCGCATAATTGTCTCTGCTCAGTCGACCAGCAATCGGCAGGTGGATGAGAATTGTCAAGGAGTTGGCGGCGATCGAGTAGCCTTGGCGCAAAGCAGCCGAGTGTTGTGCAACAGGATCAGCAGCGGCAGCAGCAACACGGGCGCCGAGCCAGTGCCGCTGAATAATCGACCCTTGAACGAGTGTTGAGTGAGCACTAGCTGGCTCAGGGCGCTCGTTTGGCCTGGAAGGAGGAGGATTGGAGCTAGACGAGCGGCTCAAGTGCAAGCCTAGAGCCTCCTCGCTGATCCCTCAAGACTTCGGCTCGCCCATTAGAACAGCCCTGACTTTGGCCCGTCGAACCTTCGCCGGCCCTGAGAGGGTTAAGCTGCGCGCGACAGCCGCTCGACCTTCGAAACGAGCCGCGCCAAGGTCAAGCCTAGTGTCGCTTCCAAGTTCAGTCCAGTGCTTTGTGTTGCTCGCTTGCTGACTGACCGAGCGGGCGGGTGGACAGCTGCTAACTGGGCGCACGATGCCTGTTGAAGTGTTGGCGGGCGGTTGTGTTGCTAGAGGCTGGCGATGTTGTAACGACGACATTTGCAAAGAGCGCGCAAGCTGATGATGGGCTCACAAGAGGCAAACATGTTCCAATTCAATTGGCCGCCAACGGAACCTTTGTGGCGGCAGCACACAATGAATCCTCTGCGCTTCATGTGTGTCAAATCAGTTTAGAATTGTGCTTACTCATGAGCTCGGCCTTACTCAAAACATCCCCTCCCATTGAAGCAGGTGCTCGCTTTTTAGTTGCAGACAGTCTCTTCCGTTGACTCGTTTTTGTTCGAAAATAATTCTCCGTAGATTTTTAATTAAACCACTCAAAAGTACAACTCTCCCTCATGAACGCGCTTTTGCGTCAGAAAGCTTTCACGCTAATCCGCAAGAGCGACATCACATTTAAGCTTCGAAAGCGAATTTGATGATACAAACTTTGTAGTTTACGGAAGCGCAAGGGCGGCGAGCGGGGTATTTTTGGCACGGATCTGAGGCTGAGAGTTTAGCGTGAGGTTGACTGAAGCGTGCTCAGTAGAGGGACACTTTCGAGGTCAAAATTTGTCCTCCCATTCGAGTGCAATACCGAGCAAGCTGAACTCTCTCCCTCCCTTGTCCGTGACTCACAAGCCAGCCAACGCTTGCTTGTCCGTTTTGCAAGTTCAAGTCCAAGAGATTTGCTGAGTGCTTGGCGCCAAAATAAACGAGAAACGAGAAGGAGGGAGTGTTCTATGCAACTCTTGCACCTGCTTGCGAAGCGCTTGATCGTCAAGTTTGCCCAAGTTGGCAATCAACTCTTCGGGCGCGAGGAGGGCCGCACTGCTCAGGTGAAGGATGGACTTTATTCTGGGTTATTCGGCGCAAGGAATCGAGATTAGACGACGAGAAAGACTCTGTGATGGAAGCTCGAGCGGAATCAAGACGTTCAAGTGTTGGCCAATAGTTTCAAATTTAGGCAAATCAATCCTGTTCAAGCCGAGACTGTTGCTCAGCTTGAGCGCACTACTATTGAATGTCCACCTCCAGACTAGCTGCAGACAAGTGCCTAGCCAGCGGCTCCAAATTAGACCCGTCTTTCCCATCCAACGAATAGTGAGGTTTGCGCCAAGCTCAGGTCTGCCGACTCAATTCCAAGACCAGAAAGGCTTGCACTCGCCATTCAATCTGGGCGGCGAGATCACTGTGCCAGGTAGCGCGCAGTTGCTCGCCCATCGGCGCCAGGATTTGGCCGCCACAAATTTAGTGCTCGTAAAACCATATGAAAACTATATCTCAAATTCAAGCTCAGATTCAACGGCCTCCTATGTGATCGAGAACAAGCGTTTTGTTGAGGCAGTTTCAACGCGTTGCTTCGCCAGCACAATCCTCGAGGATCCGGCTTCAGTTGAGCCGAGTTTTATCATTATAAAACCGACCTCTGAAATCAGATTGAACGCAACAGCCCCACTTGAGCTCATCCAAATGGCCGGCTTTGAGCCAAACAAGCGGACCACAATACTGGTGCACGGATTCACCCAGTCCTATCCGAGCACCACCTGGTTGCGAAGAGTGCGCGCCCTCTACGAACAAAACTCGCTCATCCCCCACTACAACCTGATCATCATGGATTGGGGAGTTGCCTCGCACGGCTCCTATGCCCAGGTGGCGGCCACAGTGAGCGGAATGGGCAGCTTCCTAGCAAACTTTGTCGGCAAGTTGCTCGAGTTGGGCGCAAACAGGATGTCCATTCACATAATTGGCCACTCCTTAGGCGCTCATCTGGCTGGTTTTGCGGGCAAACGCATAAGGCCGCGCCTGGGCCGCATTACAGCGCTCGATCCGGCGGGCCCCTGCTTTGGCAAGATCTTCTCGAACAGTCCCACCGACCGACTGTCGCCCGACGACGCCTACGAGGTCGACGTTTACCATTACGACGACGACTTTCTCGGCTTGCCCGGCCAACACGGCCAATTCGATGTCTACGTGAATGGGGGCTCGAGGCAACCGGGTTGCAAGGACAACATGAACTCCATGTTCGAGGCCCTCATAACGGTTGTCTTCCGGCGCAACCGAGTCCTCTCGGAAAGCCACACTCGTTCAACAGAAGTTTGCGCGGCTCAACTCTCGAGCACTGGCTGCCAGCAGGTTGCTTACGAATGTAGAAATTATGCCGCATTTACTCAGGGCGAATGCGGAAAGTGCGACCACTTCAACAATCAATGCTTCCTAATGGGTTTCGACTTTCAATACGCGGACAAACACGAGCCCCCATTGCGTAGCTCCTTCCCCGGCAAGCGACTCTACATTTCAACCGGCTCAAACGAATTCTTTTGCTCGCATCACTACCAGATTTTAGTGAAATTTGAGCCCTCGCTAGAGATGGCAAAGGCCTCAAAGCGGAACAAGTGGCGCATTCAGCTCGATTTAATGAACGACTCCAACGAGCGAGTCAGTATAAATGTGAGCCACCAGATGGCGCCAAACGTCTTCTCCTACCTCCTCCTAACCGAACCCGCCAGGCCAACGCGCATCAAGGGCGCCCAAATGCAGGTTCGCGCGCCCGACGGTTTGCCGGTCCAATTGTTGCCATCTGTTGCAAGAGTGGAGGAGCCTAGAGGCGCAAACAAGGATCAGCGAGTGTCTTTGACTGCACTCTCAATCGAGGTGAACTTCATGTCCAACATAAACCCTCTTGTGCGCCGCTCGCTAAGCTCGCGCCTCTGCCCCATGGACTTCCAGCTCCCGTCTCCCGGCGGAGGGCCGGCCCACTTCCGGCCGCCCGCCCTGCCCGAGATGAACTCGATTGCGGATTCCTCGCCGCTTGGCCACCAGGACCAGTGGCTCACCTTCGACGAGTGCCTCTCCTCCTCGCTCAACGGAAGGTAGCTCAATGAGAGGTTTCACCAACCGCAAAACCACCAACACCAAGCGTCTTTCCAGCTCAAGTATCCGCTTGCAAGCTGGCCCATCCATCCATCCATCCATCCGTTTGGAGTGGCCATCTTCCAACCAGCCGCAAACCGGCTGAAACCAATAAAGCCAACAGAACTCAAGCTCCCCAGCCAAACTGCAAGCGTTGGCACGAGCGAGCCCCTTGGCCAATCGGTTGAGTTTAGTTCAGTTTTCCCAAGTTAGCGCTTCCATGCGCTAGCTTAAACTTTTCATCTAGCACATGGGCTCCTTGTTCGTCGCCCTCCTCTTGTCCTTGTCTCTGCAGATCATGAATGGCATTGGATCGCGCCGATGGAGCTCGCTCAGGATGGAGCGAAACTCTTCGTCCATGAGAAGCTCGACTGCGTAGCCAACATTGAGTCCCTCCAGGAGGCCCAAAACGTTTCCAATGAGCTCGAGAGGCCCAGAGAGGGTGTTCATCAAGTTGCGGATCTGTTGCCCGCTGAAGGGGCCAATGCTGGCCAGCGACACGCTCAGCATGGGCCTGTTTGCGCGCGCGAGCTCGCCCACCATCAGGCTCCGAGCGCCCGAAAGCAGATTCTTCCTCAGAAACTCGATCACCTCGTAAAACTTGAGCTCGGCCTCCCCATCTTCCTCTTCCTCCTCCTCTCCATCCGCTTCCGTCTCCTCGAGCTCAGCCGCCGCCGCCGCCGCCGCCGGCCTCTTTCGGCGCAACTCGTCGACGAGTCCGTCGATCTGCTCGAGCAGTTTGCTCACCACCTTTGTCACCAAGTCAACCCCATCAAACTTGGCCGCCTCTCCCTCGCCAACACTACCAAAATCGAACTCCCTCTTGCACTCATCGCGAACCAAATTTGCGTCCACCTTCGTCAGCTGGTCGGCGAGAATCTTCTTCAGCTCGGTCGCCTCGCCCAACCCCCTGCTCAAGCGCATCAAACTCCTCGAGCTCCTCTTGAAGCGTCTGACCAAGTTCGTGTAGCAGTTTGGCGGATCGAGGCCGAGCTTGTCCGGCCGACTGCGTTGCTCGCCGCTTGACGAGCTCTCGGCCGCTTGGTTCGTCCTGGTGGCGGCCAAGGCGTTCAAGCTGGCCGCTCCGGTGCCTTCAATGCTCAGGCCTAGCGAGAGCGACTTGCGCGATCGGCCAAAGTCGGCCGAGCCTCCGCTCGCGGGCGCCGAGTGGAAGCCTCCAAGTGCGCTTACGGTAGCTTGGCGAGCCATCGCTGGTCTCATGGCCGAGGGTGGCGCCGAGCTGGCAAGCATGAGGCTGTTTGCGTTTGTCTCCTTGAAGGAGAGAAGCGTTAATAGGAGCTGGAGGAGGAGCCAGCCGCTAGTTTCCGTTTCTTTCGTGTGTTTGCCCATTTCGCTTCTGGTCGATCCGT
>ENA-UOVY01000022-UOVY01000022.1-plant-metagenome-genome-assembly--contig:-NODE-22-length-86898-cov-638.504094_pt1 | contig 86898 bp, 49 predicted proteins | sample MGYA00249840_ERZ761561 | MGnify/ENA primary metagenome ERZ761561 (study PRJEB28882, sample SAMN05720143) | plant metagenome | isolation source: Guanajuato, Mexico | place: Mexico:Guanajuato, Mexico...
CCGAGACCGCGAGAACTTTGGCGGCGGCGGCTTCGGTCGTGGGGGCTTTGGTCAGCAGCGTGGCGGCCATGGTGAAAGGGGCAACTTCAGAGACAGCACCCGAGGCCAGCATACATCTGGAGTGGGTGACCAAGAGCCGGAAAAGACCTCAGACTGGGACTCTAAAATCCATGCACCCACAACTCCACCATCGCACAGCAATGGTTCACGACACTTATACTCAAATCCTCGATCGGAACCTCTCCCTACAGCCACATCATCCCCATCATCATACTTTGCTGGGGCCAAATTTCTTTCGCCTCCATTGCCATCACTACTGCCCATGCCACCCGCTAACTGGTTGAAGAATCGTTGATAAATGGAGTTGGGTGTCGCAATCGCTCGTGACTTCACTTCATCTCGCCTCACCTACGGACAGCTGCTTATACTCGTTGTCTGACCTACAGTTTATAGCTGAGGGTCGCTCTCGCGCTTCAGCTCAAATCACGTGAGTTTTTTGAGCAAAGCAACGCTTCTAATGATCAGTATGCGTTGAAATATTCATCACATGTATTCACTGTCTCGAAGATGCCGTGACTTACAGTCGCGCAACTGCATCTCATGGGGCTAGACACTAAATTGCTATTGCAGGATCTTTTGACCAACGATGTATTGATATCCATATTCGATAAGATCAGTATTGTCCACAGAAAGAGACTCACACGGGTATGCAAGAGATGGAAACAATTAATTGAAGCCTCATTTCTCCGAGTAACTGTGTTCAGTGCAGTCGACGATAGAAGATGCGTCGCAAATTGGCAGCCATCAAATTGGCTTGGCATGAAGATGGTTTCGCAGAAGGACTACATCCGCATACCGAAAGTCTCCGCCTCTGAGATATTGTCGAAGACGGCAGATAAATTGCCGAATCTGATTTCGATTGACCTAGAGTGCTGTGATATGAACAATAGGATAATACGAACAATACTGAACAGTTGCAAGAAGGTTGAGGGGATCAATCTCGACAGTTCCACCCGCCTCAACTTCTACTCTTTCAACTTGATGGTACATGGATGGTCTAGATTGAGGCATGTCAACCTTTCATGTTGCACGGAAGTCACAGAAATGAGTGCGCGCTTTCTTATTCGTAGCCTCAGTCGACTGGAATCGCTCAACTTGTGTGGGACCAGAATAAACGGCCACTGCTTGAATGAGTTAAATCCGAATCTAAAGCGTCTAGATATATCATACTGTTGGGGCGTTCAAGAGCAAGGTCTGAGAGCACTTTCCAGAGCTCCGTGCAAATCTTTGGAGGAGCTGTCCGTAAACAACTTTGACTTCGACGAGGCGGAGAGTTGTCTCATTGCCATATGTGAAAATTTCGACAATCTTAAGCATCTCCAATTGGGTATTGGGCCATGTGTAGCGCATGATTATTTCATTGATCGTGTAACGAGCAGAGGTTTCTCGTCGATAGCCAAGTTGCGAAATTTGGAGACTTTGATCATTGAAAAGATATGCATCATGGATAATGCTGCGCTGCTGAGTATCTTCAGAAGTTGCTCAAAGCTCAAGTATATCAAGCTGAATCTGGGATGGCTCAACTTTTGCAACGACATCGGATTCGCAAACATTGATAATCTATTACCGAATCTAGAACAGCTGCACATATCTAACCCGTCCTCTCTAACCAGCTCTGGCGCTGCCTGTTTAGCTAATCTAGCGAAGCTCAAATCATTATCTCTAGTCAACACTCTCATAGATAACGAGATATTCAAATATATCGAAAAGCTTGAAAATCTAGATCACTTAAACTTGGACGACAATAGGAAGATTACTCTGAAAGGGTTAAACCATCTCTGCCGAATCGCGTCTAAGCACCCAGAGAAGAAGTTCACCGCCAGTTTGCTCGGCACCGGCATCCCCGTAACTCGTATTCGAAATCGCAAAAACTTCCCCGGAAACCTGTTCGCGCAAATCAGCAACTATCGAGCCACCAAATACCACATGCAGCTCCCACCGCCTGTGATAGACATGTGATATTCAAGTTAATTGTGATCAAACTATGGTTCAGAAATCAGCGTCATTCGGATGTGATCGATTGACGCTACCAGTAGCCCTAGTTATTTTCATCATCAAGATTTTATTAGAATAAAACTTTGCAGAACTTATCTTGTTTGAAGTGAGAACGCCCAAGATAAGTTCGCTGCTATTTTCGTGCAGAGTTGCTCAATTCAACGTCGCTTCTTTCCGCCGCCTCGCCCATCATCATATGATTTCCGTTTCGACGTTGTGCCGTTGTGACGTCTATTTGTTGCGACCTCATCGTATTCTCGATTGTTTCGGTCAGCTTTGGCAGCTTCCTCCTCTAACTCGGACCAGTCTTTGCCTGACTCCTCGCTAGAGCCAAGATCTCCGGATCCACTCTCCTCATAATCAGACTCCTCCTCAGATATTTCCGATTCGTCCTCGTCCTCATCCTCCTCTGTTTCATCCTCGCTAGGGCTGTACTGATCATCTTCATCTTCATCGTCGTCATCATCACCTTCCTCATCTTCGGCGTCACTATCTAAAAACGACCAGCCGCCCTCCTCGAAGAAACTGTCCAAATCACTCGTGATCTTCTTCATCAAGGCCGGCCAGTTCAAATTCGTCGTACCTGATGTGAATTTAATATCACACCTATCGAGCCAGTTCTTAATGTCCTCCAATTTGCTCATTTCTACAGCTGCTATGCTCTGTGGCTTGACGTTGTAGTCTTTAAATATTATAACAATGTCAAAGTTTTTCAATTGGAATGAAACTCGTTCAAAATGCACCAATTCTATCTCGCTGAGCGTTATTACAGTTGGATCTGGATCGGTTAAATTGACCAAAGCGTTGGGAGTAGGTTGGAGTAAAACATTGCTCTTCTTCGGAACACCGAAGAAGGCGAGTTCCCTTATAGGAATCTCAAATTGTATCTCCCCCTTCGTTGCCGCCTCAACTTTGTCGCAGAACGATTTGAAAGCTAATTTAAGTTTGTTTCTCAATTCACGTTCAGCAGCTTCTGCAGCATAATCATCTCTATCGTGCATATGCTGCCGTTTGCCAAGATCTGTTGTTATTTCTCCTACTTCAGTATACAGTTGAATGTCAAAGTGCTTCTTCTTGTTGAGCATGATTGGATTCTTGAGATTGAAGTGCAGGAGGATGATCATCTCGCCATCACAAGGTTGATATATAGCATGCTTTATATTATTATACATGATATCAACTTTGTCGTTCTTGATGGATGTGAAACGGAATCCGTTAACATGAGCCTCGAGTGACCCTGAGATTCGTTTTTGGTAAATGTTCGGTCGAATATAGAGGTCTTTCAACTTCGGTCCGACTTTATTCGAGCTTATGATAAGTGTGTCTTGTTTGACAACACCCTCGAGCTCTTTCTCCTCGTCGACTCGAGTCTTGAACTTTTTCTGAACTGTCTTGATCGTGACGAATGAATCATTTAAGTTTTGTGCAGGAGAGTTAACTTCTCCCTGTTCTTTCAATGCATAGCTCCTGTATGTCAGCTCTTTCAAGAAAGTTGCCTCATTACTTGGAAAAACAGAACCTTTTTCTAGGGTAGATCCTGGAAAGAAGAAGTTGATACGCAGGTATAGATAATCTCCTTCAACGCTCGTGGAGACATTTTTGATAGTTGAGATGTGAAACGGAACTGGAACGCCAAAGATCGGCAGTATGACAGCTTCGTTCTTTTTGTCGACATATATCTTCAGATCGCTTATCTCGTTTTCTCTCGGAAACTCTTTCAAAGATTTGTATGCTACGATGGATTTCTTCACTTTTGTTTCTACTTTACCACTGCTACTCTTGGATAATCTAGCTTGGGCTGCCGCATTCAACTGTTCGAGCAACTCTCTTTGATGCTGACGCCTTCTTTCATCGTTGTTTTGCTCTTGCCTGAGTCGATCCTCGAGAACGCGTCTACGGGGGCCACCTCGCAAGGTCTCATTTATGATAACATCGTTATCGACATTGTTCTTCTCATTGTTTTCCTCGTCATCCTCCTCGCTCTCATCATCGTTTTTGAGGAGTACAATAGTTTTCGTCAGTTTTCTTTTCTTCTGCGTAAGGAGATTTGCGGGGACGCCTTTTTCTTTGACAATTACAGTATCGCTAACAAAGAGAGCATAATTCTTGGATCTCGAATCAGAGGCTCCACGATTAACCAGATCTGTGAAACCTACCGCGATCACAAATGTCATGTTCTTTCTGGCTTTGACGTTTGTTCTAGGTCCAATAACTAGATGGCCCTCTCTGAATTCAATCCCGGTTACAAACCCAAAATTTTTGGTAAGCTTTTCAACGAGATCAGGACGATTGGCTTTAACAAAGTCTACAATTTGTTGATATAATTCTGATAATACGATTCCATCAGATAGATTATTCATGATCTCGTCAGAAACTTTCAATAGAAACTCGTAATTTTTCTTTTGGTCTTCAGTGGGATCAATCATCAATGTTCTGGATATATTCGAGCAGTATCTTCTATATCTGATTCCGAGACTACTCACTATGGCGCCGTAGTGGATGTTCTCGTCATTGCTAGAAGCTGCAAACCTGAGGCTATAATTTCCTCCTGACTGTATTATTGGCATGTAGCAGGTATCGACAAGCTTAGGGTCGATTCCGTCGAGAAACCTGCTTGAATCTTTTGAAATCGCATCATTCAGTTTGTCAGATAACTTTCGGTGAGAGACTTTCTTTTCTTTATCAATTATTACCGTCAACTCTTTGCATAAAACTCGAGCGTATGTAGTTTCAGTGGCATTGCAAGCTTTCTGTATATATTGGAGCTCTGTATCTTCTTTAACTGCCAAGATGTAGGCAATCGCAGCGCTCACATCTTGTTTTTCATATTCGTACTCAGTTTTGAAGATTTGTGTGATACATTCTTGGTAAAAATCCCCTGGAAATTTATCCTTTGCGAAAATGCCTAGCGTCTTTCCGGATGACAGCCCTTTGAGAATCCTGTCGAAGTTGGCCCTGTTTGAGTCAACTTTGTCACGTATGAGTAGCTCAATTTTGGGCACCTTTCCACCTTGAGGGGCTTTTTCCTGGAGAGGTTTGAGGAAATCAATCTTTTTCTTTGTCGCGAGGAAGTATATATTGGATTTGGTGAATATCATGAGTATATCAGGTATCTCGATGTTGAAAAGCCACTCCTGAATTGTGGTTGATTTACAATACTCGACATCATCGCACTGGCCGACGGGGATCACAATCGCGTCCGTTTTTATGAGCTCAGGCCATGCTTCATAAACTCTACTAAGTCGTCGATAAAAGAGGTTGACATCGGCTGTTGGGACAACGCTGACCATCTTTTAGCTTGGTTATACCGATGCGTCAAATTTTTCAATGATTTCTCTTGGCTTCGAGATAAAACAAATGTTTTGGAGTTAAATATAGAATCAACCATATCTCAGAGCATGTTTGGGGAAAAATCGTGACCGCACGAACGATCCCGCGCCGCACACATAGGCGTGAGGAGCGGGATAATTGAGTGCGTGCATTGCTGAATTTTCGATGCAATTCAGTGCACCGCAACGAGTTGGCGGTCATCCAACACGTGTGGTAACTGACCAATCGAAGTGTTTCAGATATGGTGTGTACAGCCCTCCCTATGATAGCCTCCCTAGGTGCTGATTAACTTAATTTATGTTGAATTTAGAGATAACTCGTACCAGACATCTTGCCATAAGTCGATAGGAAAACTATCGTTTACTGCCCCAGCTATAGATAGCGAGTGCACTTTCAACATGCAACCTTCAATTCGCATGTTCTTTAAGGCCAAGCAAACTAATCATGCAGATGGTTTGTCGGAAAGACAAGCTGAGGAACCCAAGGCTCAGTCAAATGCCAAAAGAGCGGCCGATGATGATGGAGTAGAGGTCAGGACAAAGCGTCAACTAACATCACCAATAATTACATCGACACCAAGCGTTAATGGCGCATCCGAGACTGTTCGTGAACGTAGAACATCGACCGACGTCGCATCAACCCCATCTAAACACACCCTCACCCAAGAGAATAGAAGGCCGGTCGAATTACAGTCACCGTCTATAGTTGCATCTAAGGTAGACTCTGGTCAAGCTGATTCTGAAAGTCGGAACCATCCGCATCTAGCTTACAAGTTTCTATACCCTCCCGATCGGCGTGACATAAACAAACGTAGACCAGAAGACCCCAACTACGACGAAAAAACCCTCTACATACCGAGCCAGTTTTTAGACTCTCAAACTCCTGCTCTACGCCAATGGTGGTTAATTAAGCAAAACAATATGGATGCAATACTCTTTTTCAAGATGGGAAAGTTCTATGAGCTATTCAACGAGGATGCCGTGATTGCTGTCGAGCAACTGGAGATACAGTACATGAAAGGCGATGATACAAAACCAGCTCATGCAGGATTTCCAGAAGTAAGTTATGAAAAATATGCTCGAATTCTGATCGACAAAGGGTACAAAGTTATGAGGATCGAGCAGACAGAGACCCCAGCCATGATGGAAGATCGTTGTCAGGAAACTGGTCGTAGAGGTAAATTTGATAGAGTTGTCAAAAGAGAGATATGTCGCATAACAACAAAAGGTACCCAGATGCTTGGAGTGATGGATTCAGTATTTCACACATCTCAAAACCAATACTTACTCGTGATATATGAATCTAGTCGGGAATCAACAAGTTCGAACGGCATGAAGTCGTGCGTCTACGGGTTTTGCTTCATTGATGTGACTATAGGGAAGCTTCATATTGGACAATTCGATGACGATCACAACCAGAGCAAATTGAACATCCTACTATCCCACTATACTCCTGTCGAAGTACTCTTCGAACGTGGAAACCCAAGTCAGAAAACTTATCAGGCAATCCTAAAGACTGGAGCCGTGCTAACACCACTCAAGCATCAAACAGAATTTTGGCCCATAAAGAAGGCGCTCAGCTTCCTCAAGGCCCGACAGATTTTTCAAAATGAAGCTTCGGAGTTCGAATGGCCGTGTTTTCTCAAGATGTTATTCGAAGAATGCGATTCATCAGACAGTCTCATGATGCTAAGTCCAAAAGATCAATACGTGCACGCGTTAAATTGTTTCGGTGCCCTAGTATATTACCTTCAGTCTCAGCTTATCGCAGAGCAAGTCTTGAAATGTGTGAACTTTGATCTCTATGTAACACCTCTTGATCGCTCGTCCGCTAGTCTACGTAACTCAAGCCTGAGCGAGGTGATTCAGATACCACCTATGATACTCGATCATATTGCGCTGCGTAATCTGGAAATTTTTGACAACAGCGCTGGTGAATCTAAGGCCACCCTATTTGAGAGCATCAATGGTTGCAAGACTCATTTCGGTCAAAGATTATTAAGAAATTGGCTTTGTTCGCCCCTATGTGATACAAATCAGATCGAACGTAGATTGTGCGCAGTTGAAGCGCTAATAGATAACGAAAATGCCAGCTTGTTGAACGAGATTTGCCATGTCCTAGGTCAGACTCCAGATCTTGAAAGATTATTGTCGAAAATCCGAAGTCAATGTTTCAAGTCTGAGAACGATGCTCGCGCTATAATGTTCGACGATAATCATTACAGCAAGGCCAAGATATCATCCTTCCTGAACCTATTACAGAATTTCAAACGGCTACAAAAGTTTGTAACCACGGTAAATCCAAGCGTTCAAAACTGTAGCTCTCAGGCCCTTAAACGACTTCTCAGTTTCACTACAGACGGTGGCTTATATCCGGATTACAGTGCGACACTGGACTATTTTGAATCAGCCTTCGATCATGACTTGGCGAAAAGAACCGGTCAGATAATCCCAGCCCCGGGAGTCGACAAATCTTATGATACTTGTAAATCTAACATCGACGATCTAAAGAACAAACTAGAGTCGTATCTAGACGAGCAAAAGGAAATCCTCAAGTGCAGACAAATCGAGTACTTCGGCACGGCAAAGAACCGTTACCAGATTCAAATACCCGAATCTTATTGTAAGAACATTCCCTCTGAGTATCGAATTGAAACAACTCGCAAAGGATTCAAGAGATATTACACTCCAACGATCGATAAGTTATTCCAGCGACTTTCGACGTTCGAAGAAGAGTTGAAGAAGACTCTGGACAATATAATGTCAAGAATCTTCGAACAGTTCTCTAGGAAGATTAAATTGTGGTCTGCTGCCATTGAATGTGTCGCAATTTTGGACGTGCTTCAGAGCTTGGCAGGATTCGGCAGGTCTCTAAAAGCGAGTGGCCTTGCTCTATGTCGTCCCGAGTTTAAAATGGGTGGGGCAACACTCAAAACGATTGAATACACAAACGGTCATCATCCAAGCCTCGTCAAATTGGATGCTAACTTCATACCCAACGATCTCAAAATTGACGAACGACTCATCTTACTAACGGGCGCTAACATGGGAGGTAAATCAACCTTGATGCGCCAGACTGCATTATTAGTGATTTTAGCTCAGATCGGCTGCTTCGTTCCAGCATCAAAGATGGTCTTGACACCTGTCGATCGCATATTCTCACGACTGGGCGCGTCAGACCGCTTGTTAGATGGTGAGAGTACTTTCTATACAGAACTAGTTGAGACTTCCGCTATGTTACATTGTGCAACGAAAGATTCCCTACTGTTAATTGACGAACTAGGCAGAGGCACATCAACCTATGACGGAACTGCCTTGGCATACTCAGTTCTTCAAGAGATAAGCAATAATATAAAATGTAGATGCCTATTCTCCACTCATTACCATTCGCTCGTTCGAGACTTCCAGGATAAAAGTCAAGTTCGTCTAGCCCACATGGCCTGCAAGATCGAAACCGAGTCTGGCGATCAAATCGAGCCCGATCCTCTGAAGGAGAATATCACATTCCTCTACAAGATAGCTGAGGGCCCAGTGGCGAGGAGCTATGGGTTCAACGTCGCTAAGCTAGCGGGAATTCAAGACGAGATCATCCGAGAGGCTTTCATGAAAGCGAGAGAATTTGAGCTTGGCTCTAGGGCTCTAGAGACTCTGCAGAAATGCGCTCGCGCTGATCCTCTTCTATCGGGATCTGAACTGAAACATAGAGTTCTCACTCATTTGGCTGAACGAGACTGAAAGATTTTATGGCGCATGGGCACTTTATTGTACCATATGTGTATAGCTCGGCACGGGCCGATATAGCCTGCGAAAGCCACCTCACCTTTACTTGTATGTCATGTTTGTCACGATCTCAAGGGAATGGATTTGTGGTCTTAATTAGAGCTCTCTCAATCCAAACTATGACGCACTAGTTGAAGCTTTGAAACCAATCACATCGTCAAGAGCTCACGTTTTATCTATGAGTCAAAACAACTCCGAGTTAAATGCCAAATACAGCCTTATATTGTAGCAATCTACCTGTGTATCGAAGTGATCCAAAATAAATAGACAAATACCCCGCTGCCTTCAGTCTCGTAAGAATTTAAAGGGAACAACTGAATCCCGACGTCGAGCATCGTTGTGCACCACATTCTATTGCTTGACGCATTAATCCATGCAATAGCTTCCAGAAAACAATGGTGAGATCGAGCCGAGTCTAGCTAGTAGGTCAAAACGCCTTATTGTCGATGCATACTACACGCGTTAGTGATGAGAGCGCTGAAGTAGAGTTCGAGAGACCAGTTCAGACTATCAAAAGTGGATCCGAACATAGCCTAAATGAAATAACTCAGGTAATTCGTATTCATCACATCGATGAAGAACATTCGAAGTCAACTCAATCGAATACAGACAAGAGAGAGTGCAACGAAGAGTTTTTTAACAAATACGAAGACTCAGTCTATAAAGAATGTACAGCACCCCTTGTCGGGTTTGATCCTCACGACGGGATTGGATCACTAATTTGTGGAGATGGAGGCCAGATTGCTAAACCAGCGGACAGGGCTCGTTCTCCTGTCGTTGAATTGAGTAGCTCTGGCCTGTACGGACGCACACCAAACCCGAGCGATCTTGGATTAAATGGATTTGATGATTTAGAGCAAGAGTCAGCTCGTATCAAATTCTTGAAATCCCCAAACGGCGATAGGATGCAGAATTTGAACGGCCTTAGACTGAATCAAATAATTGGAGGCTCAAAAAATGTCATGGATAGAATGAGGAAACTCTCAATAAGTGAATTGCGTGGCAAAGGTAGATCAAGTCGCAGGTACAAAGTTGCTTTCTATGTCACTTTGATCTCGCTATCCTTCTTATTCATGTACTTGATATATCAGAATCTTTTCAGCGAGGGATGAATTTTTGGTGGATATTGTCGGGGATTTGGCTCGCGCCGACCCATCTTCACAACGTGTGGCTCGATTTGTGGAGACTCAAACTCGTTGACCGATATGACCAGGAAGGTCGCTAGAATCTATGATGTCTCGTTTGACATTAGATGAAACGTCACAGTGACAACACATTGATGTGCCAATGAGGTGAGATGCGAGTTATACAAGTGGATTACCATTTCCGGCCTTACAAAAAGTCCCTCTGCCACGAACTTTAGAATAACTAACTTGCGCTGTGCCATAGCTCTCATAACATTCCCTCACAATCAATTGACCTAAACTTGAATATGTAGGAAGCTAACCGTCCGGGCTCATTGGTCGTTTTTCTTTCATGGTATCTTCTCTGCTACGATTTTGTGATTGGGCGTTGGGTCAATATAGCTAGCTCGGATCAATCGATCGCCAGATACTCGACAGTACTAAACATTGAGATCCTAGATTCACTCACTTTTTCTCGTATCACTTCACTTCGGATCCATTGTTACGCAGCTGTGAACTTGATCAAATATCTTTCTCAAAAAACATTAGATCTTACATGTTATACCAACCTGAGGTCTCTAAGGTGGGCGTCAACTGCTGGATCAAGGAGCAACTCCCTTTTCGCATCATCAAAATTAAATCTCGTATAAATTCGATATCTGAACTCTACATCTGATAGTTTCGCAAGGACTGCTTGCATGAATCCATTCACTCTAGGAAAAGAATCCTTATCCACCTCTGACTTGCTGAGGTGCTGTTCATAAAGGAGTAATACTTCTTCGACAAATTCATCTGATAGACTGTATTTCGTGAGATATCTATCAAGGTATGACAAACGACCGTCCAAAATGACATTCTTGAATAGAGCCTGTCCCCAAGCTCTATGGAAGTCGTAAGCCTCTGCAATGATATGCGCATCCGAAAAATGTTTAAAGCTCACGATAAGATTGCTCATGTCGGACTTGGGCACATTCAAAACGTCTGTTCCAGTCGATAAGAGGCCTATTTGAAGTGCGATAAGTTTTGCATTCCGTTCACAGTTATTCGATCTTCTGTAGCAGGCGGCCTTCGCAAAGCAGTCGGAGGCATCAACTAGTTCCACCAAACATAGATTTAAACCTTCCTCAGGGTATATTGTGCCTTTCGAGATATTTAGCTTAACATTGTCAGAATTGAGACTGTCAGTTTTCCTTCTTGAATTAGATATCAATTTGTTCAATCGATTAGTTGCGCTAGCCTCGAGTGATTCAGCTATCTCGCGAAACATGCTGAAATTGAGCGTAACAAGAGGATAAAATTCTGGATTCTTCTTGACATAGTTGAACAATGCTATGCGTAACTCAGGTGTCTTCTCAACTCCCTTACTCAGTAGAATCTCGAACTGGTTGCAATCTCTTATCAAGTCAAACACATAGTTCATTTCAGCATAGCGACCTATTGAGGTCAGCAACTTCGTTATCAACTCCATTTGATTCTTCGGCGCTAATATGTTTAGTATAATGAATTTTACCCGTCTTAAAACTATCGCTACGCCCTGTATATCGTGTGCAAGTGTGAAACAATCATGGCTTTTGATATAAATCATTGCCATGAGAATCATGTCCCTGCTAGAGATTGTGTCTAGAGGTGTAGATAGTACCAGGAAATCATCTGTAGAGGAACTTTCTATTAAGGCTGCTAGCAAATCTTCACTTGTAGCGTCATCATTAGCAAGTTGGCAAGATCTCGTCTTGGTATTGATGGATCTCCGATCACCCAATGTAGGGGAGGCTGATGCAGAGGATGCATCTTTGACGTTGAATAGCGGTACTGATTCGAGAAGCTTTCTACCTAACCTAGATACATCCCTCAGGGAACTAATTAGGCTAAAAAAGCGGCAAGACGATTCAACCACGTTCTCGGGATTCAGAGTTACATTTAGAGTAAACTTCTGGTACTTTTCTAGGTGCTTGTCAGCATATTCCTCTATATCGGCGATGATCTCCCTTGCTATTTGATTGGTTATCTCGTTCTCATTAGCTTGATTCAAAGAGAGCATGATCGTTCAAATTAGTCAGATATGAGAATTCAAACATAGGTAATTCGATTGTGATCGGTTAGGGCCTCGGCCGGCTGTACAGCCTTGGAAATAAATAAAACGAAGATCACCCCCGTTACAAAAATAAACACTAGAACAGAATTGAATACTTATAGATTAAAAGTCTTCAAACAAACCCTCGCTAAGCTTTTTGGAGTTGCCGTGGTGGCAGCACCGTCTGCGCTAGAAAGCGTGCACCAAAACCTAGCGGGGAACCTCGTTAGTGTTTATTTCTGTACTCACGACAAAAATAAAATAAATCGATATTTAAAGGGATCAAAACAGATACTGTCCATGTATCAACCTCGTATCGACCATTATTGATGCATGGCATATTCAAACCATCGTCAGAACGGGATGAATTTCGACATATATTATCGGAAACCGGGGTCAATTTAAATTGACCAGAGTTAGATCATGGTATTATAACAGCAAAAGCGACATAGTTGTCACAACAGTTAAGGTTCAAGATGATGAACGATATTGTCAAACTAGCTCAAAATTTGAGAAAAGAGCATCTGTTTGTCAATGAGCAGAAACAGCAAATCAAGAGTTTAAATGAAAAGATATCGAGCACTTGTGATAGGATCTTTCACGTCTCCTGGATTCTGCGTCAACAACGGCTCACCCTCTATGAACATATTTACTCGAGGAAGGATACTAATCAAAAGATTAGCACTTGCGACAAGGCTAATCTAATAGAACAAGCTAGTTTTGTAGATGCCTACAAGGCGTTGAACAATGATTCTAACATTACAGAACTGCTTAGTCATATTAGAAATAATCCAGACCTCATGGCCCAATGTCTAATATATGCCGACAAGTCCTCCAATTTCCAATCCCTGATTCTCCAATCGGACTCAAACAAACTCGAACAATCAGACAAGCACCAAAACAATGATGCGATGAACGGGTTTGGATCTATCTTGAGCACGGAGGAGAAATCCACTTGTGTCAATCCGGCATCTCAATCCAAGTCTGCGGAGCACCAGAAAGCTCTAGTTGCTGCTCAAGTCTTCCAACAACTACAAGAACAACCAACTTGTGAGCATGCAGCCCAGATCATCATGTCGGCAGTCTACGGCAATGCGATATTGCACGAGGACTACATGCTGACACTCCGTCTATTGAGAAATCTAATTGACAAACAATTGGCTACTAGCGAAGACCCGCGAAGATTGTTGCGACAGAAAACCTCAGCCTTCAGTGCCGTTTTCAAAGCTTTCACTGAGAGCCTACTAGAGGCGAAACTGTTTCTCAACTCAACACTGAATGACTCCATATTGCATGTATTAGGTGAAGACGAGTTTATGCTCGAAATAGATCCAAATAAGGCGGCAATAAGATTTGCAGCTCAAGAGAGGCATAGGCTCTCTGCTACCAACAATTTCCAAAATCAGCAATCTAACCATGGATCTTCATCCTCACCATCCACTAGCACTAATGATAGCAGCAACTCCCAAAATAGCAACCAGCAGACTAGATTACCTGAATTTGCTAACAATACCAAATTATACAAAACTTATGTTACAAATAGACTAGTTTCATTCACCGCAAAATTTATCGAGGGTATTCGAGATAACATCCACTGTCTACCGCCGAGTTTGCTCTGGATTATCAAACACGTATATCAACAGCTTTCGAAGGAAGGACGATTCACAGATCGACAAATTCGAACCGTTTGCTCCGATCTCCTTTTCAGCGGCTTCATTTGTCCGGCCATACTATATCCAGACTATTACGGAGTAACTGATGCCTACATTAGCCCAAACGGTCGATTCAATCTTGCCCAAGTGGCACAAATCATTCAATGGCTGGCAGTTACTAACTATGAGAAGGAGATTGAGGAGGCCACTCTCATCAATATAGAATCAAATAATTCAAATTCAAGCAAAGTACCCACTCCATCAGCACCAGTTGTTCCAACAGTGAATCCAACTATCGCGCCGAAGCTAAATGATATATATTCGAAATTTCCTGCTGATTGCGTTTCGTCCATTTTGGACTACGTTCTCAACAATACTTGTGATATTGATCAAGCTGTCGACTCTGTTGCTAACTGCAAGGATGTTTCAAGGACTTATTTTTTGATCACTGAATCAGAATTGTCCTTGTTGATTTACTTTCTGGAATCTATTATCCCTAAGATGAGCCCTGAGGAACATGACACGAAAGACGCCTTAGCAGAGATAATCAAAAAGGCTATATCCAGTTTTAAATATCCATTAGGTAGTTATGCACCAACTAAATGTAAATTGAAAGATCGTCAATCTGTTCAATCAGGTCCCAATCAGGTCGGGATTTTTGGTGGACCTACGACAGGGTCGACGGGTATCTATCATAGTAATAGTTCACCAAACTCGTCCGTTAGTTTGAATAATGCCGGCTCTAATGGCTCACCTAGATCTCGTAGAAATAACATGCTAAAACGTGTCACGAGGAAAGGTTTCAGATCGAGTTCATCAACAACTGAATTCATTTCTGGTAACTCTGGGTCTAGCGAGTTGAACTGTAAATGCTTGGCGTGTATGGGATACCAAGTGTTGATGGTTCCTTTCATAAACAGAAACACCACAAATTACATAACCACCATATTGCCGGAAGAAAAAGTTGACCAGACACCCATAATCGAAAATTCTGAGGTAGCTTCAGTAAACTCTGTGGCTTCATCGTCGCTAGAATTAGAAAATGAGAACGATAACTTATCAGATATGGTCTCCGCTCATGTTAGCAGTGGAAGAGCTACACCAAACGTAAGCGGACGCAACACTCCATCTCAGGGCTCCTCGGACAATGCTGATAATATAGATGGAATTGGATTGATTCAAGGTCCTCTAGTTGATTTTAGCAATAACGAGTTGCCCGATGTGATCCAGAAGGATTCAGCTACTCAGATGGCTGTTGGAGCAGGGTCTGCACAAGTTGGACCTGTACAAAACACTGATATGGAGATCGAGGATAGGTTTTGCAAATTTGATGTTCGACACGAGCTTGGAGTTGACGAAACTAAATCGCTTCTATCGGATACTTGGAGCACAGATGTGATGGCAAGCGACTGTGAATTCTTTCCATACTTCGATGGCGAATACTCCGCCATGTCTTACACCGTCACTCGACTCGGTTTATTAAACTTGAGGGTAGACGACTCGAATGAGCCCATACTTCGATCTAGATGGCCGATGATGGAGCCACTAATATCGTATGCCGATTCAACAACTATTAATGACATCAAGAAGAAATTGAGGTTAGTCTTCGGATCCGTTGATCTCCTCTATATCCCTCAACCGGCGACCCTGAGTGCAGATTCCCCTAGCAATAATGAAAACGAGCTGGTAAAGTACTTGAAAGTTCTCCTTTCAAATGCATCTCGTCTTGACAGTACTGATAGTGTGGCCATTCGTGAGGCTATCAGGTGTGTGAAACCGTTCAGCAACAGCGCTTGTCAAGAATTGTTGCGCTCGGTATTCGATGATTATGATAGGAGATCGACTTATATGCAGGACTTGGTTGAATTCCATCAACGCTTGCTCATTGTTTCGTTTCGTCTCGACAATGTACTAAACCATATCGAGAGGGACAAGCTCATATGCAATCATAATCTTGTTACCTTCTTTGTCGGCCAATATATGGAACTTAAGGAACGGAGCGTTCAGTTTTTCATCAGAAAATTCCAATCAATCAATGCCGCAGACGAGAAGACGCAATTGGTCGAAAAGTTCTTAACCCTATTATATACCGCTTTGGAGAATGATACCAGTTGGCATAAGGCAACTCAAGAGCAAATCGACCATGCAAGAAGAATTATTGAGAGACAGATCATGACTCAAATCTACTGGAGTGCCTTCTATCCAAATGGTGAAGCTGATGTGCATAGGGATAAAGTGTTGAGTGAGCATATGAAAAAGTTGAGCAAGATAATCACAGTTGATCATAAGGACTTGGCAATACCAAAAGTCTATCACTCCGAGTACCCATGGCCCTCTGCGCAAGCCGACATCGAAGTTATAAATTCTTGTAAGGCTGCCAGGGATAAGGTTAGTTGCGTTGTCAAGTGTTGTAAAACTATCATGACTTTGCTGAGTATAGCGGACGAGAAACGAGCTCCATCCGCAGATGACCTTATGCCAGTACTAGTCTTTGTAATCATCCAAGCAAATCCAAATTCTCTACTATCAACTGTGCAATATGTAAACAGCTTCTACGAAAAACACTTCCACGGTGAGCAAGCTTACTGGTGGACGCAATTCTGCAGCGCAATCGAATTTATAAAGACAATGGACTACTGGGAAACACAGTAGGAGCCGTCGAGAAAAGGAGATATTGAGGTTATAAACACTTCCTGAGGAAAACATCCTCCCAGCTTGAAACGGATGTTTTGTAAACTGTCCGATAGCTAGACAGATGGGGCTGGGCAAGAGATCCCAAAGCAGATAAACCACATTGCCGATCACGTGCAGCCAGGGTACTTGGTGCTCGAAGGCTAGTAATCGATGAATAAACCCAAATCATCACTAAGGTTTTTATAGAATAAATAGTGCTCAGTTAACCACCTCGAGAATTCGGTTTGATTGTTTGATGCAAAACTAATTTAATTTTTATCTTGGTCGCGAATACAAGAAGTTTTTTAACTCATCAGGCACATCCGTTTCTTGAGCCGAATCGGCCATCAAAGCACATTGGCAGTGATCATTTAGTTTAAGTTGTTGTTCTCAGACGACAGTACCGGAAGTTCATAAGAACTTTTCGTTTACAGAAATAAAGACAGATGATGCATGCTGCCGACATTGGTGTATTGATTAGGCTGCGATGTTGGCGGGATACTACACGTACCGCACGTTAACTCCTGCACGCGAATCAATGGCAACACAGACCCGTTTCACACCGATAAATCTCCAATCCATTTTATTCCAGTCTCATGTTTTCTGCAGATTTTAGATTGTACACCTTCGGTTTGAGAATTCATCTATTTTGGTCGCGAGGCGAAATCGATCGAAACAATCAGAGCTGCGACTAAGAACTAAAATACACGCATCGAAAAACTGGAACCATCTTCTCGAGTTAGATACATCCACATTTTTGTTGAATTCAAGACTTCTTTTTCATTCATCCAGTCGATGACAACAAACTCCAGGTCTGCTGATTATCTTATTAGCTATGCCGCCGCTGCCAGAGTGTGTGAGTTGTAAATCAACGGAATTTACTATAGAAGGTTGCGAGAGGATCTGCATCAATTGTGGCGATGTCCAGGAAGAGCTTACGGACGAAGGTCGCCTCTGCATATTACCAGACAATGAGACCACATTGGAGAGTCGTAGGAATAAAAAGTTTGACGCGAATCAACGTCTCAATGGCAGAATACGCGGTGAGACAAACGGCAATGAAGCGAGACGGCAGGTGTCTCGTGAGAGACTCTTGGACGATATGCAAAAAGTTGTAAGACAGCTGATTAAGCATCCCATCGCCTTCGACGAAACGATGGATCTTGTGAGATCTGCCTTCCAAGCTTATCACGGTCGAATGCTAAGTTCGAAGAAGCTTGGTATTGTTGGTGCCTGTATCTACTTCCTCAACGCAAAGCACCAGCTAGGTATCACGCTCAACGACATTTGCAAGGTAATCAATGTTAAAATGAAAGTTGTTAGCGTTTGCTTGAAGCAAGTGCGCCAGTTATGCCCTGAGTTCGAATACGAACGGCCCAACATCAAGGTTTTGGCCAGCAAATTCATTGATCAACTAGCAACAAAGCTACACGACCTAGACAGCTTGGATGCCTCAAATGTTCCCGTTATAAATCTTCCCAACGGCAAAGCCTCCAGGGAGCCTCAGGTGCCGCTCGTCAACAAGCGAGACCGTTCTGTTCTGGAAAACAGAGTTATGCTCCTAATAGATCTTTTCGAAGCAATGCACCCATACAACCAGCCCTCACCCCAAAGCCTGATTACTGCTGTTGTCTATCATGCCTGGAGATCTCTTGATACATTCAAAATGATTGCGTTGAATTTGAGCTCGAGTTTGATGAGCACAACTAATAAGGAGGTTCGAATCGATCAAGACACTTTAAATTCTGAGCAAGCAGCCTGTCGCAAATCAATTCGCGTCAAACATGCCATAAGCTACGAAAAATTTTGCCACCTATGTGATTTCAAGTACAATTCGAATGGTCATAAGATAGTCAGTAGGCTACAATCCTCTCTCCTCATGTTAGGCAAGCATCTTGGAAACGTAAATAAGATTAATCTACCATGGTACTTAAAGGACATAATCGAGAACTCACCCCATCTCCTACAGGAGCACTTACGAACTGAGAGTTCAAAGCCAGGAGATCTGGCTCTCTCAGTCTCGGATGATCAATCTATGATAACGCCCCATTAAGCGAGTGAAGTATGTTTCTCTTGTGACTAAAATAAATAATAGTGTAGTGCTTGCCCGCCTTGAACAAACACCGCAGGCCGAGAGCTGGAGTTCCAACATTTGATTTGCTGAACACATCCCTGCACGAAAGAGTCACAATCGCCCAACCAAGATATAGATACTAATCGTAAAATCACTCAACAAGTGATATCTGAACGTGAGACTTTTCGTGTACAACTGACATCCACAACAAACTATCAAGAATCTTGTCATGGAAGACAGTCTAGTTCAATACTTTGATACTCATCCAGCCTCTCTTGGCGAGATCGCGTCAGTTCTGAAAGAGGGACTGAAAAATTACTTCGCCGAGGTTGAGGTAGATTTAGTAGATTGCCCCGATTTTAGCCAGCGTCCTTACAAAATAGCAGTCTCTGGTCTTCATGGAAAGCCCACAATAGCCGACGTCGGTGGTGGTAAGTTTATCAACGTTTCGCCCCATACTTTAATCTATTGCGGAAGATAACATGAGTTTTGGGTCACACTCAAGTTCACAACTTGATACCGCACGTAAACCTCAAGTCAAATTATGACATATCCACGGCTGTAAAAACGATTTACAAGAGCGAGTCTGACTTTCCTATCTCGGCATTCGGGCCTGGTGGGGGAGCATTCAACAGCCTTGGCTTCTGTTGTGAGTTTATGGGCAGTGCAACATATTCAATCGAAGACAGTGCCTTCAAGATGGTCAGTTGCGCCTGCCGCTATGCTTACGTAGACGAGAACGGCGAGGGTCAGTGGCGAGATCAGGAGGGTGACGATCGCTTTGGACTGATGGGCAACTTTTATCTTAGCCAAAACAAACCCGGAAAGGTTCTCAAAGTCCTGGTGAAACGTCGCATCCACAAAAACAATTACACTGAGGCCATCCGGGCAGTCCTGCGTTCCAAGTACGGAACTGACCGGCCCATCAGCCTTGGTGGCGTCTTCTTGATAAACAGCGGCATTGCAAAACTGCATATCATGCCCAAGCACTGGCCTGAAGAGCCCTCGACCGATGAAAGCGTCAACAACAACTGGCTCAAGTACTACAACATAACAAAACACCCGCTTGTCTGCCTATCCGTCTTCCATAGCCACGATCCTGGCTACAACTTACGCATGGAACATACGCATTGTTTCAATCTTGAGGCTCAAGGTGAGGCGGGCCACTACCACTACGATGTGACGGCCGACACTGTAGAGTACGAGGGCTATTTCAATGCAGCCGAGCGAGTTTATCGGTTGGACGGCCCTCAGAGGAAGTAGTCCGGTGTCCTGCGGGTAACGTGCGGCTCGCCGCGTCGAGGGGCGGGATCAAATTGGAGGAATGAGTACTGCAATTGATCGTCAAGTTCTAGTATGGCTGCTTGGTTTCCGCATCTATAACAATAATTTGGTGCTGAAAATACTGTCACAACGTTGCGCTCATGGCACCAATTGTAACCCTCCATAACGAGCTGGTGAGCTCTTGCAACTAGGGTGAGTTTGTTGGCATGATTGGATTCTTGTCATTCGTAGCAATTAGAATTTAATGGCTTTCAACCGCTCCATACGTTGTTGTTTCAGTGGAGTGGCGGCATTCAGTTACCACGGCTATCAATATAGATGAGTAACACTGTTCTAAATCGCATCGGGAAGTTTGTTCAGTGTTCGCCCTCTAATTGCCTAAAACGGGAGCTCATGTTCGGGTGGATCAGTTGTGTGGTAACAATCTAAGATTCTGTGAAATAAAATGAGAGATCTACCGATAAGATAAGATCGAATGAAAGTAGATTCAAAAAGAGAGTGAATTGTATCATGCTTTATGAAAAATTTTTCGTTCATCATAATCGCTTGTTTCATTCTTGAGGTCGGATAGCTACATCAGTTATAAGCTAAGTTGGTTGCAGAATAGAATAGTTTTGATTGGCCCTCTTGAGCTCTTAGAGTATGGTCACTGGTGGAAGGGGGTGCTGCGTTGTTATGCTATTGTTATAGATGGGCAAGGATGTGTATTCGGAGCTTCCGTCAACTAATTCATGCACTAGCACAACGCTCGGCGATCCTAGTAATGGATTTGCTTGCTTTGCAATCATAATAGAATGTCAACTTCGATCTGGGTATCGCCGGGAGTTTTAGATATATGGCCCTTGTTACGTTTATTGGAGGCCTGAGAATTGAGGGGATCGAGAGTTATGACTTGGTATGTGAGATGTAGCCGACCTAATGGTTCATTCCTTTATCCTGCCACCATCACCTTCACTAACAAATCTCTTGCGACCTCTCGATGGTACGCTGTTGATTACATCACGCGGCAAGAATAACTTAATTGCGAAGCAACTTTGCATAAATTTCTCAAGAGTTGCATAAGCATGAGGGACATCTATATGAATGTCCGGAATTGCGTCAAATAAGCGCAGAAAACCTTTCTTCATCTGATCCACACTGATCAGATTAATATCGGAGAGAGTTTTTAAAAGTTTTGCAATAGCCATCAGTTCATCAGGCTTCTTGGTATCCTCAATACCCATCAGGATAGCCTCGTAAACAAATTCATGCAGAAAGTGAGGTACTTCTAATTCTCTGAGGCATCTCTCAGCCTCGACGATGTCCAATGAAGAGAGGTATTCTTTCAGCAGAAGACGCATCTGCTTTATGAGGTATTTGACTGGTCGAGCGCCTCCTGTCATACCCCAGACAGTATCTAGCCGTATCAATCCCCGTTTCGCGTGAATGAGCGAGTTTGCATTGGTAAGAGCCTTGAGAGCACGAGTTTCGGCAGGATTCAGCTCGGTTTCTTTTGTTTCAAGAACCTGTTTTGCATTGGTCGCGTATTTTGGAGGTATGCAGTCGTCAGCAATGGCTCGCGCGATGAAATTACCGAGCACTATGCTTGCATCTGGAGTATCCAGTTCAAGATCATCCAGTTGACTCAATAGGATATCAAAGCCACGTTCAATATCCTCGCTTGTAAGCGGCTTGCCGAACAAATCTGAGATTAATATAGAAGCCAGCTCGCGATGCGATGACTTTTTTTCCAGCGCCAATGATATCAGCACTATCGGAATCTGATGATAGTTTCCCGCAATATTGACTTCCTGAAGGATCGACTTGACTTCGCCAGTGTCTCCGTGCTCGAAGTATTCGAGCAAAACTGGAGTTAAAAATCTCTCCACCTCATCACTATCGAGCGGAGGAGTTATTGTCTCAAATTTGCAATTTTCTTCACTGTCCGAATCATAATTCGGATCCAATGGATCACTGTTGTCAACGATTGGGTCAATTCCAGATTCAAGCTGATGTTCGGTAAATTCACTCCCGGCTACCCCCCAGGTGAAGTGGCCGCCAGCGCCGTTCTTTTTCGCCAATCCCCGACCGAACCTTCCCCTGGACCTGGAGCTATTTTTGTGATTAATGCGTCGCACATCGTTCGTGAACTTGGTCATCAGATCGTTGGTGTCATCCTCATAGAAGGAATCGATGTCCACTGAGCCTGGTCTTGCACCAGATACATAACTACGGACCAAGGGACTCAATTTGGAGCCAACTTTACTTTGTTCGCCCATGTTCTTGCTGTCGTCGCCACTCACTTACTTGCTTTGATAACACAATCGATCACTAAGACAGTCGACAATAGAGGAATCTAGCCGAGGGTTGATGATTTAGGGAGAATTGATATGCGATATTAAGATGACTGGCTTGTTTTGAGATGACGCTGGTACGACTCTGGCTGGCCTGCTCTCCTATCTAGTGGACAAACTTCTATCTGTTCTCTTCCTCTCTCTCTCCCTCTTGCTCCCTGGGATTGGCCGTCGACTGGCTTTTGTTGTTGTGCTCGTTGCGCTATGGCTGCCTATGTCAGCGCTGCAGCCTTCGCCTTTGCTTCACTCGAGTTGCTTTGTGGACAGGCAAAATAGAGAAAATTGTTGTAAACAACTTTGCCCACCCCCTGCCCGTTTCATTCCCCCAAGTAAAAGCGAAACACACGAGTTTGACGCACGAGCAAGTATCGAGACGGCAAATTTGGTGCCACTCGCACCAACAATCGCCAGTCCTTGGTTCGGGAGCTCGCAGGGGAAAGCAGCATCAGTTTTCTGTGGCACGAGGCAGTGTGGCCCCCGAATGCGGAGTGAACGGACGCAAGGCCGACACAAAGAAGGGGGAAAAGATTTTCTAGCGATTTCTCTCGGCAGAGTGGACTGGTAGGCACTGCCTACTCTCTGCTGGCTTCCCTCCTCGTTCGACGGCCAAGCTAACGCATAGAATCGCCAGAGGAACACATTGCGTCTGTGGTGCGGCAAAATAACGAATTGATATCAGTTCTTGACACGGCTCTCAATGGAGCTCGAAGTGGGCAATGTCTGCAACACTCAGCGAGCCAACCAGCAACCCTCGCTAGCTGGCCATCTATTTTATTTCTAGCTTATGGTTGTGGTAATCACGCCAACAGGTCAGATTTCCGGATCGCGTTCGCTATCGGAGCTGAACCAGTGTTGACTTGGTCAGCTGTTTCTGCCGCTATACTCACGTAGACGAGAACGGCGAGGGTCAGTGGCGAGATCAGGAGGGTGACGATCGCTTTGGACTGATGGGCAACTTTTATCTTAGCCAAAACAAACCCGGAAAGGTTCTCAAAGTCCTGGTGAAACGTCGCATCCACAAAAACAATTACACTGAGGCCATCCGGGCAGTCCTGCGTTCCAAGTACGGAACTGACCGGCCCATCAGCCTTGGTGGCGTCTTCTTGATAAACAGCGGCATTGCAAAACTGCATATCATGCCCAAGCACTGGCCTGAAGAGCCCTCGACCGATGAAAGCGTCAACAACAACTGGCTCAAGTACTACAACATAACAAAACACCCGCTTGTCTGCCTATCCGTCTTCCATAGCCACGATCCTGGCTACAACTTACGCATGGAACATACGCATTGTTTCAATCTTGAGGCTCAAGGTGAGGCGGGCCACTACCACTACGATGTGACGGCCGACACTGTAGAGTACGAGGGCTATTTCAATGCAGCCGAGCGAGTTTATCGGTTGGACGGCCCTCAGAGGAAGTAGTCCGGTGTCCTGCGGGTAACGTGCGGCTCGCCGCGTCGAGGGGCGGGATCAAATTGGAGGAATGAGTACTGCAATTGATCGTCAAGTTCTAGTATGGCTGCTTGGTTTCCGCATCTATAACAATAATTTGGTGCTGAAAATACTGTCACAACGTTGCGCTCATGGCACCAATTGTAACCCTCCATAACGAGCTGGTGAGCTCTTGCAACTAGGGTGAGTTTGTTAGTATGATTAAATGCTTCACTTATATCTTGTCCAAACGTATAACCGGCACCTCTAGGCGATATTCCCCAGCCCCCACGGTCGTCTGGGTCTGACCAGAGTAGATCGCACATTGGTCCTTCGTGTGGCACCTCTTGCATTCTATCTAGTGTCCTAATATGGTCTAATGTATCAATTGATGGTGATAATCCGCCGTGCAAACAGAATATTTGGCCGTCTACTAAAGCTGTCAAAGGTAGATAATCGAATAAATCTGTAAAATATTTCCATACATTCGCGTTGCCATATTTTCTGAGACATTCGTCATAGAACCCATAAACTTGTGTAATTTGCCTAGATTCGTGGTTGCCCCTTAATATTGTTATCCTCTCTGGGAAGCGAACTTTCAAAGACACGAGCAAACTAACTGTTTCTACACTATAATAACCTCTGTCGACATAGTCGCCCATAAAAAGGTAGTTCGTATCTGGCGATTTGCCTCCAATTTTGAATAACTCCATGAGGTCATGAAATTGACCATGGACATCACCACAAACGGTTACGGGACACTTGACCTCTTGAACGTTGCTTTCGCGGCTTAAAATTTCTCGTGCCTTCTCACAGAGCAACTTGACCTGGCCGTCGTCCAATTGTCTGCACTCGTTTAGTTGCTCAATCCATTGGTCGAGCTCTTTGGTGGAGATTTCTTGCTTGTCGTTCGTCATTATGATGAGGCTGATTGAGTGTTTTGTTGATATTCAATATATTGATGCCAGAGGGTGCTGTAGTTATTGGCCTAGTGATGAATTTCAACACCAGATTATGAAATTGCATCAACTAGTATAAGATCGATTATGATGGATAATAATAGAGTTGTTGTGAAAAGTTTATGGTGTGCCAACATTATTGTTGTAATCCATTAGAGAAATTTTCTCATGGGGAATCACCATTAAGTTTCGCCGTCGCTCTGTTTCTGTCTGCCTCTCGCACAGTTGGTGGACCAACGGCGACACGCTCTGCCAAGCCTGGCGCGCGATTTCAAAAGATTCGCTCGTGCTGCGCAACGCTCAAATCCGACCTACAGTTCCCGAGGAGGCAAAACCAAATTTCGGCTTCATGAGCTGCAGAGATAAAAATTGTCTGAATTTAACCTTCGCCTTGCCGGCGAGAGCTTTGTTTATAGTCTCGTTGGATAGAGAGCACCAAACTCGGACCAACGCCAGAAGTGCCAATGCGCCGGCAATTGCTGGCCTTTGTTGGCAGTTAAAAGCAGTAGACCTTATCGCAATTGAAAGACCACTCGAAGTCCATCCTTATCATCTCTTCCTTTCTAACTCTCCCGTAGCGACTCATTGGACTGCATTTATTTTTGGTTTTAAAAGCGAGACTTGGTTTTGACCCGACCCGACAACTCTGCATCAGAGGGGCGGGTCCCCGACGATCGGGAGTTTTAGTAGATCGTGCGGTCGATGATCGCATCCAACGAGGGGCGTTTACCGAGCAAGGATCTGCCCGATTTGGGACGGGTACGTTCTATGGAAAATGCTCGCTGCACCGCTCATACTCTGGCTACCCAATCAAACACGATCTGGTTCGTTCGTTGTTTGCCAACTCCAACTATTGACAAGAGGCCTGTCAGTTCAGTTAATAATAATTTGACCCATCGTCAGGCTACGACCTTGGGCGTGGACTTTATTTAGATCGAACTAGAGTCCATTATCGAACACTACAAGTTCAAATTCTGGACGAATCGCGACATATAAAGGGATGAAATTCGAGTGATTCATTCTCATGCAAGCGAGTGCTTCGATGTTGAAGACAGCGAGCTTTCAAAACGTTTTAGTCCACTTACGAGGTCACGTAGTTTGTCCGAAGAGTCGAGAGTCAGTTATCCGTTCCAACATCAATCTAGTTAATCAAACCAAGTTCCACATTTCAAGCATCGATATGACCAAGGCTTTGGTTCTGGGAGTCTATCAGTCAGCTGGTGAATCCGCCGCTTCGACTGGCGTGACAACATTCACTCAAGGCGCCAACCACTTCGATGGACAAATCAAGGGCAAGCTAAAGGATTTAGTTGCAAGATTTGGGCCCAACAAAAAAGGCAAAGCCAAGCTCTTCTACGACCTTCACGCTGACTATCCAGTTGTATCGGTTGTTGGACTTGGTTCGCCAGAAGCAGGGCACAATGAAGCTGAGGACCTCGACGAAAGGCGCGAGAATGTTAGAACTTCTATGGCTATTGGTGCCAAATCCGTGCGCGATGAAGCTGGCGTAGACGAGGTCCATATTGATGCATGTGGTGACCCCGAAGCGTCCGCTGAGGGTGCTCACCTGGCTCTCTGGTACTTTGATGAGCTCAAGTCAGAGAAGTACAAGAAGAAGGTTGTCAAAGTTAGTCTATACAAGGCTGGTAACTCATCTGATGAGGAGTTATACGAACGGGGAGAGACTCTCGCCAAGGCCCAGAATATCTGCCGTCGCCTTGCTGAGATGCCTGCAAACTTAATGACGCCAACGATATTCTCCAAGACAGCTGAGGATCTCTTTAAAAACTTCCCCAATGTGAAGGTTATTGTTCATGATAAGGAATGGGCGGAAAAGAAGAAGATGGGGTCGTTTTTGAGCGTTGCAAAGGGTTCGATCGAACCACCCAAATTTCTCGAAATCCATTACAACAACAAGCCTGATTCCAAGCCTTTTGTTTTGGTTGGAAAAGGTATCTGCTTTGACAGTGGTGGAATCTCCCTAAAACCCGCCTTGAACATGGATAAGATGCGCTATGATATGGGAGGAGCTGCTAATGTTGTGTCGACCACATACGCCCTTGCAGCTCTCGAGGCGAAAGTGAACGTGATTGCCTTGGCCCCACTCTGCGAAAATATGCCCAGTGGTTCTGCTAACAAGCCAGGAGATGTGGTTGTTGCCATGAACGGAAAGTCAATACAAATCGATAATACTGATGCCGAAGGTCGTTTGATTCTAGCTGATGGACTCTGCTACGCGCACGAGTTTGAGCCACAAGCAATCCTCGACATAGCGACCCTCACCGGAGCAATGGGCATCTCTCTCGGGGCTGCGGCAACAGGTGTTTTTACAAGGTCAACAAAACTGTTTGAGGAGTTACGCAATGCTGGAATGCACACTGGCGATCGAGTTTGGAGATTACCACTGTACTCGCTCTACAAAACCCAAGTCACTGAATCCCAACTTGCAGATTGTCAGAATATCAGTAAAGTTGGTAGCCAGGGTGGTTCATGCACGGCTGCTGCTTTCCTAAGCGAGTTTGTCAAATGTCCGCAATGGCTGCACTTGGATATTGCTGGAGTTATGGAAAGCAAGGACGAATTTCCCTATTACAGCAAAGGCATGAGTGGTCGACCTGTTCGAACCCTCTTCTATTTTCTCAACAATTTCTTCAAGCAAAACTGAATGAACTGATCGCCTATACTTTATTTGATAAGATCAGGGTTGTAGCACTTTAAGACTATTACAAATCCGCCGACTGAATAAAGTACTAGAGTCCACCACTGAAGGTCTGGTCGAACGATGAGTCTATGCAGCGTTGATGATCGAAATTTTTTGACAGCATTTTGTCGAGGGATCAACCGAATGTGGGAAATCTATTTCCGAAGGGACTGTTGTTTGGTCCAAAAGGAAAGTTGTTCGGTCCAAATGGAAAGTTGTTTCCGAACATTTGCGGGCCCGGCTGGGCAACTTGATAGGAGGTGTAAGGGTTGTATGGTGGGTATACATAGGGACTTTGGGTTGGAACACCAAAAGCACCAGCAGAATTCTGCAGGTACTGTCCATAAGGCTGACTGTGAACTTGATGTCCACGATTGAATGGGAAACCAGGGCCTTTGAGATTCGCGCACAGGTTAGCTATTGATCAGGTTGTCTTGAATTCGTCAATAAATCATCTAGTTGATGATACTAACCAAATATGTTCTGCATATTTTGCTGCATGTTTTGCATGCTCTGTTGAAGATTCTGTTGCATATTTTGCATATTCTGCTTGAACTGTTGCTCAGCTTGTTGGGCCTCAGCTTTCAATTGCCGTATTAACTCTTGTTCGCCTGATTTCAAGCAATTGGATGGTTTCATTTGCACGAAACCGTTGGAGTATACATATGTGACCACATCGCTATTGACGAATATCCTCACCATGTTTTCTGGCAAGTCCGGCTTACTGACGGAAAAGTTGTTGTCGTCGTTCTTGCTAATTGAGAAGCCGTTATTCTGGAAGGTAGAGAAGTTGATGTTGTGTCCAGAGTTCGAATACAGTTGAGTTCCGGTGAGCGAAAATCTCGATGAACTGTAACGCGACTGGCCATTCAGAGCTAGAGCCGGTTGATTTCCAGCTGCGAGCGACTCTAGCTCAGCTCTGGTTCTGGCAATTAGAGATCGTTCGTCTGGAGTGAAACCAACGACCTCTCTCGTACTCATTTGACAGGTTGGTGAAAATATGATCGCCTTATTTCCGTTGATTGAAACCCTAAAAGATGCAGGTATGAGTTTTAGCGAATGAGAGTTGAGATGCTGACCAGTCTAGTCAATAGTTGCGCTTGAGTTAGGAAGCTTACGTTTTCCAATCGCTTTGTAGAAGGTTCGGTGAAGAGATGGCATAATTGTTCGGGCTAGTGTCAATCAGATGGGCACCATTGAGCTCTTGGTGTCTGATTTCCGTTTGCCAAGCCCCTAGTTTGATTTGAGGCGATTCGAAAATGGTTAGTGTGATCCGAACTTGACTGATATCCGAACATGACAGGTTCGGTTAATGAGAGTTTGGAAATACCTTACCTACAAGGCTGAGGGCAGATAGTAGAACAAGCAGAGCCTCGAACATATTGATCAATTGCTTAGAGGAGCGAGAAACTTCTACTTCGAGTCGAATTCTAGCTGAAGGTGTCGCGCGCTTGTAATGTGAATACCTGCTCGGCCCTCCTCCCTCGCCAGGCCTTCATGGAGAGTTTCATGAATACATACGGAAAGACGTATGAGCACGAAGCATGACAAACTTTTTATTGGTGGTGCTAAATTTAGTGTTCGAAGCTTAAATTTCGCCCTAGTCAGTGCTGTCACTTTCAACCGGGATGACGCTGATTAAACAGACGAAGGTCGCGACATAACTCACTGCTTGCTGGGCCACCTGTAGGGCAGTTTGAGAGGCTTGTCACTCTCAGGTAACTCGACAGATGGCGAGACAGCCATCAGTATTCGGCAGCCGCCATGAGGGAACGGGGCAGGGCTAGAAAGGTCGGAGCATCCATGAGGCAGGTGAATCATGACAAGCGAATGAGAGAGTGCTTCAAAGTGAAAGCTGCACTCGTTCGGACATCGAAAGCGAGTTGATCCAGCGAACGAACTTCAGGAAGAGCTTGTTGAACATAAAACAATCAAATCAATCATCGTTACCAAGTATGTGGGCAGAAGACTCATCAGAACAAGACAAAGAATAGACGAAGAAACCAAGGCTGCTTAAGAATCATTGCTAATCACTCGTAATCGTCTAAAGCTACAAACTTTATTCGCTCCAAAGTGCTCAGGTAAGTGGATACCCCTATATTTGTATTCTAAACTGATGAATACTGAGATTCCAGCTCGTCTCTGGCATCGAAAAGGAGCATTACTGCATATCGTCTGACCTCGAGATCAACGAATCTTTATCGGCAGCATGCAAGAAATCGGCAACACTAGGTCCTACTAGACAGACGATAGAGCCTAGAGTTATGCAAACTTGGATGCGGCTATTCCAGTTCTTATGATTTGTTTGGCATCATGCAAAAGTGAGTCACTGGGCGGCGATTCACGCGCAATCAGGAGTTTGCGGGACCTATTGAATATACTTTATGACCATCGATTCTGGTCTCAGAGGAGAAGGCTCAAAATTGCCTGCTAAGAAACGTGGTGATCTAATTGCCTATCGTTTCCGTCTCGATCTAGCTGGCGGCTAGTGTCATGGATGTGGTTCGGTAGCTGTAGTGTCCAGATCGGGCCAGTCAAGCAGCTCGAGCAACCTTCCAGACAATGCCAATCCATTTCCGCACGATAAAGGTGAATTCACATTCAGACTTATCTATCAGCAGCGCAGGTGGACGGCAGGCTACAGTGTGTGTGAGGGAGTTAGGAGAAGGTTTCAGGTTTGTGTTGGGTCAGTTTGCTCCAAAGCAAGTGGCGAGCGGCTATTACAAACTTTAAGAACATGGCACGCAACCAAAGTATCCATCCAGTCTGTTCCAATTTGCTCGTCTGTGTCGCACAAGTTGCGTGCCCACCAAGCTCAACTGTTTGGCGACCAGACGGAAATGGCCGGCCGGCCAGGCCAACGGTTATGTGGTGACGGTTGCGACGATTAGCGATGCTATTTTCGCCTCCTTGCAGAGCGTGTCGGATTCATTTGGAGGTATCGCACGCAGTGCCTACAATCAAATCCGCCAACGCTGATGCCGCTTCCGCCAACTCGCCGGCCAGCTCGTCAGCTGTTCAGCCCCAGGTTTGAGCCTAAAGAGGCGGCTTGTCCGCTGGCTGACCCATTGTTGTGGCTGCTATCTTATACAACCAGCTTAGGCTCGCCTAGCCAACTGCAACTGCTGTATCGAATTGGGCCGAGCAGGGCGGATTCTCTTGGGTTTGGATGCGTCAGCGGCAGGTAGGTTCAGTTTACTGGGCTAACGCGCCAAAGCCGCCGCCGCCGGCTAAGTCGGCAGAGTTCACGTGAGATCAAGTGGTGGAAGATGAAGAAGGAGGAGAGAAGGAGCGATCGGTAAGAGCCGAAGAGGAGCGTTCGAGTTGCAATGTGTAAGCTTTCCACTTTTAGTAGACCCGATTGATCAGAAGTCTGTCGCAATTTTTCAATCTTTAATTTGTGCTCACCTCGGCCAAGTCTAGCCGCCGAATTCACATCATAATTTGAACTCTCTGAGAGAGTAGCTTCGTTTGCTGCCTATTCTTGTCCATCCGCTGATCGGTAGCTCTCAAACTTGGCCAACCTGGACGGGGATCGACTTTTTCCTCGCCTCTCGCTGGCCAACTTCCTCGTAGTTTGCTGCGCTGGACCGAGCGAGCAACCGAGGGAGTCAAAGTGTCACTTTGGGGCAGGTTTATTTTATCACTACTGGAGCGGGCCTGTCACTGGCATACTCGGAATAGAGCCACCATCAAACGAGAGAAAGTGAGCCGGCATTTGTCGGTCCTAAAAAATGGCCGCCGACTTGCTTTTTGTTCCTGACCCGCGGCTGCATCTGCCACATCCCCTTTCGGGATCAAGCTGCGCCGCAGTGAACGAAAATGGTGGTCCCAGCCGCAGGTAACTACCTGTTTGCCCCCAAGCCCAGCAGCAATTGAAAAAGCCTCGAGCTTATTCTGGCGAAGTCCGCTCGGGGATGGCTAAGAGATGTGTCCCCTTAATTCCTGGAATTCTTGCTCGAGACTCTCCGAGCTGGAGCTGGAGCTGTACTGCTCGCATTTGCAATGTAGTGGCCAGCTCCGTCCAATTGTCGGGATCAATGGGATGCCCATAAAAGGGCCGATTGTGTTAGAAGAAACAAGATGCGGATGCTCGTTTACACCAATGGCCTGGGGTATAAAAACAATTGTTTCAATGGGGATGGCCTGTCACCAATGGACACTTGACCAACTCCACTGCCGACAACTGATGCCGGCAACAGGTGAACGTAATCAATCCGGCAGCTTTGAGCCACAGCGGACTCTAGCTGCCTGAATGTCGGCTGATAAGACGGATAGTGTGATCGATTGTAAGTCTGAGGTGAATTCTATTGGATTTCATTGAGACCGCTGGCAGTAGAGCACGTTTTGAATATCTGAAACCATTGGCAACCTATCGCCAACAGTTTGCAGCAACAACACCAATTTCAGAATTTAAAAGAGATAGAATAGCATGGAAAGTGAGCATAAATCTCACTCTCTCCAAATCCAATGCAAAACCAATGGATTGTTATTGTGAAAGTCCGGCCACCCTAAACAATGGATTCGCACTAGCGACAGTATTATCGAGGAGCCACAAAGTGTCTACAGGTGCCGCCGGCAGCTTTGATTGTGTCTCGTCTGTCTTGCCGCTCGCTGCTCATGGGACGGCAATGGTTTAGCCGACAGGCTGGTAGGCAAGCAGCAGGATGGAGGAAATGCTATGGCTTGCAGGCCAAGATGGATGCGCGCGGTTTTCTCAGGCGAGTGCATGCTTCCAAGCCAACAGGTGGACAATTGGTGGTCGTTTCGTTTGAATGTAAACACTGAGATACCGGATGGCTCGCTTTCAACAATAATTGCACCAATTGCATTGCAACGCCCGCTTACCTGCTGTCAGTAGCTTGATTTTAGACTTGATCTTTGCGTTTTTGCTCGGCTCAGCAGCTTCTAATTGGATTCTGCAAGCCGCTTCCCCTAGGTTTGCCTACCTGGCCGCCCTTTTTCAGCATCCGCAAGACTCTAAATCAAGAGTCTCTCAGACGAAGGAAGTCGCGCCTCTAGCTGGCAGAGGCAGGCCCATTGGCCGCTTGCTCATCCTGTGCAACCTCTCTTCCCTTTTCACCGGCGCCACAAACTCACAGGCCATGTAGCTGAAAGTCTTACGGGGTTAGAAAGTCCAATGTTAGATGAGAGATAGGCGAGGAAACAAATCTGGCTGCCTGATTTGCAATGATTGTCCAGAGGTTTGCGCGGAAGGCTATGCGCTGATAGATGGGCTCTGGGCTAGAGCAAACAGCATCCAATCTTCGCGGAGTATACGCTCGCAATTCCTCCAGCCTCCTCATTTGGTATCCTTTTCACATGGCTCAAAATCGAAAGCCGAATTATCGTGGCCTAACCAAATTTGACACAGCCAAATAAAGACTCTTCAAAAGCAGTGGTTGGATGCCCACAACCAGCTAGCGGCCACTGTTTGCCGCAGGCAACAGTGGGCGCTACCGCCAAATACCGCCCATGGAGAGCTCGGCGAACAATTGATTAAAGAGATTTTGGCTCTGGCAAGACATGAACCGGAGCGAGTAAGCACTAAGTCTGGCTTCGTCGGTCTGGCCGGGAGCCTGTGGAGCTTGTGTCCGTAATTGGGCCGCCCTAACCTGATCCAGCGGATTGGCAGCCACTTCCTGCTGGCCGCTTGCCTCGGAACGTTTTGATGCTTGCTGCAACCCCCAATCATGAGTCTCCTTGGCATGAACCCTTGGCGGCCGGTTAGCGCGGCTGAGCTCAGCCCAATTAGCGGGCCCTTCGGTGCCAAAAGTGGCTGCAAACACCTTGTCCAATGTTGCCCGTTCTCAGGCCATCGACACCACACTCTCGGTGGCCGGTTTGTTTGGCTGCTCGATCCCTTTACTCGGTCAGGAGCTCCTCCTCTTGGCCGCACAAAACGAGAGGAGCGAGAGTCAATTGTTGGCCGCAGGTGACATCTCTTAAATGGAGCTCAACTTTTCACGATTCTTACCCTCTCGCTCATATCTGTCCTCTTGCTTGGTGATCCTATTTTCAAGTTTGGAATCTGAATCACGAATTTGCGCCACTTTCCTTGAGAGTGGCGCGCAAAACTCAACACTGAATCCAAGATTCGGCGTTGCAGGTTTGGTGTTCGGGCAAGTTTTGGCTCCAAGCCGCCAGTTGGCGTTCCTTTGCTCAACTAGGATACCAAGCAACCAAACGAAAGTAGCCTGGGCTAACTGAAGCTCACCTGGTTCAAATTTTAACGTACAACTTCATCCCAGGCATTTAGCTGGTAGGAGTTGTAACTCTCGCAAAATTGCGCTTCCTTTCATCCTTTCAACTTCGCCATCAATCTCAATGGGTTCTGAACGCTGAGAGTTGGTTTGCTCCCATTGTAGAGGAGTAGAAATTTTCATCCATGAATGCGAGGTAATCATCTTATGTATAATCATTCGCTATTAAATTAGCTCAATTTTTAAAGGTAAGCGCGTTTGAGTGAAAATGTTGTAAACATTTAGAATAAACTTGGACGAGTTTGAGGGATTGATTTGGTCCAGCCACCCAAACGTTAGCTCCTCGAACGATTTTCGCGCAAGTTCACTGATCCTCAACAATCGTAAAGCGAATTAAGGTAACAACAACAGCAACAACACTATGACCCCCCAGACCATTGAAAAGGGTAAACTAAATTTTCGGCGAGAGATTGGATTGGATGAATGGAAAGCTGTTGCACAATGAAGCCGGCGGCCGCCTTGCCGGAAGCTATCTGGGTGCTCAGGATGGGAGAGTTTGTGTGGCGTGTTACGCTCACACTGCCGACGTTTGGTTTGGCAAATTTTCCTACCAAGATGCATTATTGCTCGAGTTTCCGAAATTTGGCGGTCCCTTTGGCGGGCTGACCAGTGCGGCGAGTTGGTCACGCTAATCTTGTCAGTTTCGTACAAATTAACGGGGCAAACTAAGGTAGCTTGGTTAAACAACGCCCATCCAACTCTAACCAAATCGCTGCCACCGGCCGATCTGCTCTAGGGCGCCGATTTCTCAATTATTGTTTCGTTTGCTCAATAGTCCAACCAAAGCAAGAGCGCGCCCGCGAATCCCTTCACCTGGCAGCAAGTCCCTTTGCATCCCATCTCATTGTATGCAGGTGAATGCGCTCGCGAGCTTCATTGCACACGGTGCGCATTGTGCAAGCGCAATTGTTACCGGCCGCATGATGATGTTCCGACACTTTCTTCCCTTCCACGGATCAGGGCGAGCTTTGATACAGGGCGACGGGATGGAGCTGTGCAAAATGGTTGCCAAGTTGGCTGCCAATGTGTGTAAATCACTGGCTCCAGCCGATGGCGTCGGCGGGCAGAGAGTTGAACCTGTCGCTTTCGGTGCTGGTGCCTCTACTGTTGCCGTTGCCCATGCATCAGCCCCATCGGCGGCTCTCCATTGGCTCGCAATCGCTAAGTAAGCTTCCATCCCTCCGCGCATTACCCTCGAGCGGCGCCGTTAGATAACCTTGCACTTGCATTCAACATTTTGACGCCAGTTGCCAACACAAGCTCACATTGTTCCCTTGATCTTGATGGTTTAGCCGATAGATCCGCGTTGCGATAGCGCACCATGCGTTTGGCTTGGCGCACAATGGCCACTGCGCCTAATCCGGAACCGGAAATTGCTTTGCCCACTGCGGCTGGCGAGCCGAAGCCAAATCCAAGTGCCAGTGCGGCACATCTTCGTTTCCATTGCTCCTCTTGCCTGAGAGCTGTTTTGGTGGTGATGAGAAAATCAGCCTTTGGCAGCTTTCGCTTGTGGCGGGAGTTTGCGGTGCTGCCGCTCGCTAGATTGCTGGCATCAACACTTGCACTGATCTCAATGGCTGCGCTTAGATTAATGGTCTCATTTTGCATAGTCAATCGGTCAACGGAGTCTGGCTGAGCCGGCGCCTCCAGGAACGAGCAGGCGCCAAGCCCAGTGAGCCATCTGGAGCAGCTTGATTATAGTGGTTAGTTATCGGGATCGCTCACTCGCTGGCTGAACTGAGACCCACTGTTGTCGGATAATAATTTCCATCATCATCATCATCATCATCGTTGCAATCACCTCAATATCGACTCGGCTCACCCGAACAACCGTCGGGTGGCCGATTGAACGAAATTTCCATAAAACAACAACTGGCAGTTTGGCATCGGAGAGAAGAGAGGGAGGCGTCGGTTGGATGGAGGGCGAGAGTGAGCGCAAGTGCAAGTGCAAGTGCAATCGCAAAGGCGAGGACTCAATGCCCGTGAATAATGTGCAATTTACAAGTTAGTAGAAGCTGTTGCTTGCGGACGGTTAGGTAGATGCATGAGGGTTTCTTATTGTTGTCGTGTTGCCACTAACCGCCGACCTCGCGTTTCTGCTCTGCTGTGGATTTAGATGACCGATTGAATGGCAATCTTGCTGGCCTACCGGCCGAAGGGAAAGCCTTTTAACCCGATCAGATGGCCATTGTTGCGCATAATCATACACACACAAGCGCACTCTTGAATCCTCTCCCGCCTCAACCCCCTCTGGCTTGGGGCCGGTTAACTAGAGAGCGGCGGCCGGACAGACAGTGGCAGCCCGCTGCCGGCTGAGCCCATTGTGAGCCGAGGGATGCAACCAAACCCCCCGGCCACTAGTGCTCCTCCTCCGCCTCCGCCCCCTCCAGCACTCGTCCCCCGAACTCGCGGGCCTGACCCGCCCACCTGAGCTCGCCCGGCTAGCGGCTCAGTAAACAAATGAAAACCTTCCTGCTATTAACTCACTCTCTCTCTCTTTCCCTCCTCTCGTCCTTCCACTTTCCTCTCTCGCCGGCTAGACAGAGCTCAGCGGCCGGCCGACAATCTAGCCAAGCACGATGACTGACTGACTGGGTGACTTTCAAGCGTCCAACACTTGCCACTGCCAGCTGGAGAGCATCTCGCAGGAAGCGGGCAAAAAATGAAGAATTGCAACAAGTAGGCTAGATCAGTGAGCTCGGTAACCAATAAAATCACACTCATACAGAGGCCAGTGAATCAGACACAAAGGCTCGCTCGCAAGCAGATTGAAACGCGACACATCTCTGGTTTAGAGGAGAGAGAGGGCGAGCGAGCGCGATAGGTAGGCAGGTAGAGCGGGCCATTTGGACGACAATTGATCCATCATGGTTCCAGGTGACAATGGGGAGGAGGAAGAGCTACTGTTGCCGGGCGGAAAGTTGATCAGATTTGCAACACTAACGGCACAAGCTTCGCCCAATGGCCAACAGCATCATCTGGTTCATCAACTGGGAGCTAAGCAAGCCAGTGAAGCCGATAGTAAATTGCAAGATCAAGTTCAGCTCAGAATGCGCTCGCATGGATCGAGATGGAGGCGGCGGCGGCGGCGGCTGGACGGCAAGATTGAGATGGAAAATTTGTCGCCACTGCAGGCAACAGAAATGGGTGATAAGTTCATGGGTTTTAGAGGGAAAAAGGGTGCGAGTAAGACAAGACAGCTTGTTGACGGTTCGACCACTATGTCCAATGAAGTTGCCGTTCAACACAAGCAAACTGGAGCCGCGAGAGAAGGGCGTTTTGCTGGCGGAGAGTTAGGTGGTGAGTCGGAACGTACGTTTAGAGCGGCTCTTTATAGTGAGGGCCAGATCGCCAGGCAAACACGAGCTAAGAGGCTCAAACTGGGCGCAGGGGTCGCAATGTGGCCAACATGGCGCCAGTTCGTCCTCTTCTGTCTCGTGTCAGTGTTTTTGACAAGCCTCCTGGCCAATTTTAACATTATACTCCCCAAGACTTCAGCCTGCCTCTTAAACCAATGTCATGCCCTCTCCGTTGGCCCAACTCTCTCCTCATCGACGCCAGTGCCGCCGAGGAGTGTTGGCATTCTCATTGGAAGTAGCACGAGCAGTCCAAGCTCGCAACTGCTGCCCTTTTCAACGAGCACAACCTTAGCACCAAAATCTGGCCTCCAACTGGCCACAACCTCGGCCACCACCGCTTCAATGGGCGCGCCAACAGCGCCACCAGTCTCAACGCAATCAAGCGCCCGATCTAGTATGCAGACTAGCCAAACTCAGCACCTGTTAGCGCTCGATGGAAACTCGAACGAATCAAGCAAATCAAATCAAGCTCACAGCAAGCATTTGCAACATCAATCAAAGCCACAAGTAAACCAGAAATATCAAGCAGCTAAGCAAACACAATCAAATAATCTCGACAACTACCCATTCGTCCATCAAGAGAATCCGATTCAAAACAACAATAAGCCAGAACTCTTAGCCGACAACAATCAAAGATCGGCAGCAAGCGGAGGTGACGATCTTACTATCGGCAACAACATTGACAGCAATGGTATCAATAACAATAGGACCTTCTATCCGCTCCTGCCAACGCTAAATCAAGCGCCAACATCCCAGAGAGTCGCGTCATCAATCACCAGCGAGTCTCGCGTTTTCGACCAAAGACAACAACAACCACAACAACGTCAATCTGCCTCCGTGGAGCTGCCGACCATCGTAGTTGGCCGTAGGCTCAGCTCCAACTATGACCACCTGGCTTCACCCCCGCAACAGCAAGCTTTAGCACCACCCGCAACCAACGCAACTTCAGTGCCGACCAAGAGCAGCACCAATGGCGCCATCAAGCTGATTGCAGGCCCAACGCTTTCGCTTAACCCCACTCAAAGCCCGAACTCAACCAACAACCTAGATGCTAATCAGGCGGCCAGCGATGGCTGGACACTGTATTCTGGCGTAAGCACCAACGAGTCGTCAGGTCCGGGTATTTTGAGCGCGAATGGGACACAGCTCGCGAATCAGGCTGCTCAGGTTGGCGCTGGAAGCGGATATGAGCGGGCGAGAGGACCGCTGGTTGCGAGAGTGTCGGATTCAAAACGAGCCGAGACAATCAGGCGACAGTTCCTCCCAACGCCGCAGAACCTGTTGCAAAATGCGTTCAGGGATGCAATCAACGACTTGATGTCGAGCAACCCAAACGAGCAAATTTTCAGCTCCGCATCTGCAACTCGACCCCTTATCCTGAGGCCGCATGCGATCATTTCCGCGCTCACAGCGTCAGCTTCCAGCGAAAATCAGGCGCAACAGCCAAATCCTTTGCTCAACTTCCCAAACAACCAATATCAGGACTACCTGCTAGACGGGAACCAGCTCATTCGAGCGCATCTAGGGCAGCAGAGATCCAAGCCAATGCTCCATACGGCAAGCGCATCTGCACCTAGCATCTCTCTGCCTCCTCTATCGCATTTCCTCTCGCCAAGGAATCCATTCCGCCTGTTTTCCTCCTCCTCCTCGCCTGCAGCCACAAGGTATCGGCCGTCTCTGATAAGTTTCGGCAAGCAATTCAACGGCCAAAGTAGCAACAAGAAGCTCGCTGGAAACTCGCGTTGGGTTGTTGGCTCACAAGGAAACTATGCAAGCTCATCTAACAACCAGCCCAGGTTGCCTGCCTTCCAAGGAACGGCGAGCATTGCGGGTCTCGATGACCACCCAACAAGCGTGTTTGCACACCCACATAGTGCCGAACAACTTGAGAGGCTAGTTAGGGCCGCAACCAGGGCAACCGGGATTCAATCGCCCATTTTGCCAGCTATTGTTAGCGCTCCAACTGGTACCTTTCCAGGCTACTACATTCCAGCTATTGAGAGCGAATCCGAATCACAAGTCAACGAGCTTAGACATGGGGAACCATCAACAACATCGTCCAAGATACCCGGCACCGATTACGTGCTCCATCCGGAGGAGGTTAGAGCCATGATAAACATAGGAGAGCTTGCCTGGCGAAAGCAACAAGCTCGCGAACAGGTTCAAAATCAAGAATCAGGCCAAAAGGGCTCGCGTATGAACCAACAGCAACAAGTTGAGCCAGGGGCCTCTGAAATTCGAAATTGGAGATTCACTGGAAATGGCCATCTAATGTCGGGCGGCAATCTGATGCAGGAGAATCACTTGGAAAATATGCGAAATTTCGCCTATGTCGATCGGAATCCCAGAGACACTATGCAAGGTTCTCATTCATCTATGAACAGTCAACAGCAACGATTACATTCAAGACAAAATCTCAACATGTCAAACCAGAACGAGCTCGAAAGCCAACTGAGCAACCATTTCAGACAGAATCAGCTTCAGTCTTTTCCAGCCATAATACGCGTCAACGACCAAGATTACGTCCATTGGCCTTTAATCAAATTCCAAGCCAAGAACTCTCAGGTGAACCAGCCAGATGGGCACCAGCTGCAATTAACTTCCATGGACGAGTCACAGAGGTTCGCAGTCAATGGCGGCCCGTTTAGCGCAGTTGGACCCTTTTTGCCATATCCGAGAGGCCAACTGTATACATACGCGGCCAACCCAACTCAACTGAACCCAAGCGTTGCAGCCTCAGCGCCCCAACCCTCCTCTGGCCCTCAAGCTCAGCAGCACCAGGCTCAAGAGTTTCGGCCCAACCAGGGAACAGACTCGAAAGTTCAAGCAGATCTGACGGATGGCAGAAGCAACGGTAGAAATCCAGCTACTGACCTTGAACACAGCCCGGTGCGATTTGCAACCCAATTGAGCCCAAGCGAGATACGTCAGGTTGAAGACTCCATAATCGAGGCTCTGATTGCGACTCAAGCATTGCAACACCAGCGAAACTTGATAGAAAATTACGCAGCGCAAAATCAGCAGAGTCCCATGTTCGCAAAGCCTGACAACTTTTGGGCAGGCAGCGGTAACGTCGCCCACAGGCTTCGTGTTGGCTTATTTGGGCGCCGAAAGCGTCGCAATTCGAGCAACCCAAAGGCTAGTCCAGGCGGTCAGCAGCAAATGCTGGCATTGCCGTCGGGCTCGCATTTCACTAGCATGGTACCCTTGCTCAACGTTTCAGGCATCCCCATTCATATCGTTTCACCTCTCATGCAATATATCAACGATGATGTGGCGTTCAATGCGCAGGCTCAAACATATAAACAGGATTTAGTTCAAACAGAGCCGATGCTTCATGAATCAAACGAGCTTCCCCCTCCACGCCTACCTGTTGTGATGGCTGACCAAGAGACTAACAAGCCGATACTGAAAGAATCACCAGAAACGAATCTCCTCACTGAATCTACCGCACCTAGAGCATCCATTTTGGCTGCGCCTAGTCGCGTGATCGCGACCGAGAGAGGTCGGCTGTCCATGATTCCTGATGATGATTATGATGGGCGCGTTACCTTCGGGAGTCGTGTCACTAATGGCAGGGAGAGAACACAAGCAAACCAGCTGAGATTTGATGGTTCAGTTGGAGATAGAAATTTATTTATTGAAGAACCCGCCAAGCACTCAAACCAAAAATCATCGGCAAGCAATCGGGTGAACAAGTTGGATGATTCCTCCGACGACAACATCGGCCGCCAAACTGGGCCCTTGCGTAATAGGATCAACGTTGATTGGCCAGCGATGGTTAGCGATGCTGACTACTTTCCACCAGCAAACGAGCAAAGATTAGCAACGGCAGCCGGCCGGAATACCATGACACAGATATATAACCGAGAGAATAGTCACAACATGGGCGGCCAACGAGCTCAAAGTCGACCTGGTAACCTGTTGAAAAATTATGCGAGCTCTCAGCTCAAGCTCCAGTTCGCCCAAGATTATCAAGCCCGAGAGGGAGTGCCAATATATAACAATAATGTTCGAGTTGCTGGTGGTCTCGATAGGCAGCGATCGGAAGGTAGTCAAGCGAGACAGTTGGCACCGAAAAACGCGCGCTTAGAGTCTTCAAAGGTTGAATCTAATCCGAGCGACGATGATGACGATGCTGACGAGGCTGATGATGAAAAATCTGACGATTTGCAGCAAAGAGGCACATTCGAACGGCAGGTAGATCAGCCAATTTCGCAACCAAATCCAAAAACACCGTGGCGATATCAAGCAAGTGAGCCCGAAGCTAAGCTCGCCTCGCGAGGGCCTCAATTTGTGACAACTAGTGTGTCTGTTGGCGCTCAAAATGCTCATTCTCAGAACACTAAAAAGGTTTAGAAAGGAGAGCTGCGCACTTTTGTTGAAGTTGATCTTGGCATAGTTTATCTAAATAATCTTAAATAAAGCAAATAAGCGCTTAAGGACCTATCGATTCTCATTGTGTAAAGTTTCAGAGCAATCCGTCCCAACACAAAACTGTGGCTATTTCAAGTGCCGTGTCTTAGATGGTTAGGGGCTTGCATCTCCAAAAAAGCCACGAGACGAAACACTAGAACATCAACTCAATGTTGCTCCTGGCTCATTTAAGTAGTCGAAGGCTATGATTAACTTCGAACGCTAGATTCTGCACTATGACAGGGCCTCCAATCTCGGCTTCAGACTTCAGTTGATCTGGTCCACTTGTCTTGAGTCTGCGAAACTCAAAACCAAAAACAAATACTGATCACTCTAGAACCGAGAGCGTTGCTGTGTCACCGATGTTAGCGGCCTCAGAACCGACCTTCCTCGACGCTAAAGGCCATACGGGCGGCCATACTGAACGGGCTTGAAAATAAATCAAAATAAGAATGATCATCAGGGAGGTGAGCTTGGCGAGTCAATAGGGAAGTGTCAGGATGAGCAGGCACAAGGTTTAGTTAAGTAGATAGCCTTCATATAGATTGTATGATTCAACCTCTTCTATCTCTACGGTTCGGTTTCTACTTGTTTTCAAGATGGCGCTTACTCTGACACGACTCGAGATCGATTTCAAACCAATGAAAAAGTTTCTGCACAATGTTACTCCTGACAAAAATAAATACCGTGTGAGTTAGCATTCTAGCTATGCTAAACCTGCGGGTGTAGCAAAAAGAATTCTTCTGCAGATCGCGACCCGCGAGTAGTAAGCTTCGAACATTGCGAAAGCAGACAGCGATACACTTGTTGAGTCTGCGATGGCTGTTGCGATAGCTGAGGCGAGCGGATCTCGAACATTTTCGTCTCCACAAATCGACTTGTTTGGCTATTTCTGAGGGTCTGGGTGTCAACAAAGTTCTGCAGATGCAAGAGTGAGAACGTTGCCAATTACTTGGCGACGATTTGAGGTCTTCATACTCGGCGTAATCAGAGACTGTTCATCAGAAAAGTCCTTTTATCTTTCATCTTCACTCATTAATGGAAGTCCTACATGCTGTCACAGGAAAGAGAGACGTCAGATCGGTATACAGGATCCTGGAATAAAAGATCTGAATCGACCGATTCGAGACGGCGAACAAGGTCCCGATACAAGACTCAAGATGCCACTGATTTGCCGGACAATTTTTCGGAAATTGTCGTGTGAAGCAAGAACAAATCAATACATAAAATCGGCGAGACGAAATTGTCATTCCCTGGCGGTCTCTCGAAAGCGCCTCATCGTTAGCCAGGACTCGAGCAAAACTACCCTTTCGAAGACACCTGTGGTGCAAGCCCTTCTCCTGACGCCATTTACCAGAAGTCTTTCCACTCAAGTTTATCGGCCATATGTGGATCCAAAATTATCATACGCGTTCGGTAAGTCACAAGAACATCTCGTTTACTCGACTGTTGCTCGAGAACTTGACAAGCGAATTTCGGAGGCTCCTGACGAGCTCGCATACGCAAGCCGCTTCGAGAACAAGGAGGTAACCTTCAAGCAATTAGATCATGACATCAACAAAGTTGTAAAGACACTCGTTCAGCGGTTCAAAATTAGCCATGGAGACTCTGTTGGCGTCTTCGCCTACAATTGTTACAACTGGGTGGTCATCCAATTCGCATGCTCACGAATCGGGGCAGTTCTAACACCTATCAACCCATCTTACAAGGCACATGAGCTGTTGCACGTTCTCAAAACGAGTAGACTTAAGTGTTTGTTTATGCAGGGCCCAAAATCTCAACAATCCCTGCTCAACAATCATCTGAATGTGCTCCAATCCGACGAGATTGTTTCGGCGGCTCAAAATGGAGAGTTGAATTTGAAGAACGTTATACTCATGGACGAACACAGGTACAATGTATCGCCAATCGTTTGCGATAACAAGCCATCTATTGACATCAAGCTTAACGGCTGCGAGTTGCACGACTGGGGCGTTACAGAAAATGATGGAAGGGTATTCAGATCTAAGCTGGAGATCGAGGATGCTGGGATTGAAAATGCAAACGCTTGCCTTGTCAATGAGGACTTATTATCACCCGACGACATTTTTGCCGTCTATTATACATCCGGCACTACAGGCACCCCAAAGGGTGCCTGTGTTTCTCACTTCACCGTCATAAATAACGTTCGACTATGCCAAGCGCGCATCAGGGTAGGCAGGCAGAAAGATTGGAGGATGGTGGTCGTGACAAACTTGCCCATGTTTCATATATTTGCCGGCGTTCTCACGGCTCTAAGCCCCATAGTTAGCAATGGTGCCGTCATATTCCCGAATTACAAGTATGACATCAAGGCACTAGTTGACACCATCATGACGTATAACGCGAATGCCGTCACGCTTACCCCAACTATCCTTATAGATCTTCTGAGTTATTTACACGCGAACAAAATAACTAAACTACCCTTGAAGATTATCCAATCTGGTGGCGCGGCCTTATCTCCGGAAGTCTTTAGCAGGACATTTGAGGCGCTATCCGATCTAGAGGAACTGCGAGTAGGCTATGGTTCGACAGAAAATGGATCTGTTGCCACGTTGCAATCAATCCATGAGCCCGCTGAGATGCGACAGTTGACAGTCGGCTCACCTGTTGACTTCACGGAAATAAGAATAGTTAAACCAGGCACAGAAAACGTCTTGGCCCTAGGTGAGCGAGGTGAAATACAGACTCGAGGTCACAATACGATGGTTGAGTATCTGAACCAGCCTGATAAAACAGGACAGGTTTTGACTAGTAATAGATGGTACAAAACTGGAGATATTGGTCTTATGTATCCGCATGGAAGTATCCAGGTTTGCGGCCGCATCAAAAGCATGATAATCAAAGGTGGTGAGAATATTTATCCTGAGGAAGTGGAGCAAATGATTCACAAATTGGATTATGTTGAGGATGCCCATGTTGTCGGAGTACCCGACAAACGATTCGGAGAGCAAGTTTGTGCATGGGTAAAACTGAAACCTGGTTACGAAGAAGCGAAATCTAAAAATTCACGGACCTCGGATAAAACAATCCACAAAGATGACGTCATCGAATTTTGCAAAAGGAATATGACATACTTCAAAGTGCCCAAGTACCTATTCTTCGTGAATGAATTTCCAATGACATCAACGAAGAAAGTTCAAGCTCATATCATGACAAAGATGAGCTGCGAAATGCTAGGGTTGAAGGAGTAGTTCGCGGTTTGGATAGAGTTCAAATGGCCAGGCTTGGAGGAGAGATGATGTTTCATGGGTTAATGGAGCCGAGAGCAGGGACAACCGATGATTGATTTGGCTCCTGCTTCTATTCACCCGGAACTAAGATGCGTTCTCATGGCTCGTGCTTGGTATTGACGCTTAGGAAAGATCTCCAATTAGCAGTTGGTCAGATATAATTATGAGCATGGTCGCCTGTTTTGGCCATATGATGATAGCATGGGGCATAAAACAGGGTAGAACTCATGGATGCCACAGAACATCAGTGATGGCTTAGATCCGCTCTTGTTACGAACTCGCTTGTTGATGATGATTCTATCTGGGCTTGGAGGAGGGACGAAAGTGGTGAATTTATATCTTTAATCGAATTCTGCTTGAAACTAGAATGAGGTTTTAAATGAAATGATTGGCTCGATTGAAATATGACAAAATTACCTACAGAGAAGATTCAAACTTTGTCTCGTTATTCTAATGTCGTTTGAGTTCGAGGGTGTTCTTCAAATTTAGGGTAGATGATGCCTACCTTCTACTATACCCTGGTCAAGTTTGTCGAAAATGTGTGATATTGGTTCGTTCTGCTCGCCTCTTTCGACCCATGATATAAGGTTTATCATCTTCGCGTTAAAACCTAGATGAAACTTACATATGATGGTTGATCTGGCGGTGGGAGATTTTTGATGTAGTTAGTTATGCCAAGAGAATATCTGGATCATTAATTTAGCTTCTCAGAGCCACTTAGTGTCCAGCAAGTTCATAGAGATTGGCAGTTACGTCCTTGTTTCTACTAGATCTACTATCTGAGTCGCTATCGTGATGGCCACTTCTAATAGCTCCACTGGTTTCCGCGTTCGTGTGCCTTTCATTTTTGTCGGTCGACTTGCTAACTCTAAGAGCTTTGCCAGCCAATTCTAGCCCATCCAGCGCTTGGACAGCGTGTTGTCCATCCTCGATATTAGCATAAGTGATGAAAGCGTATCCTCGAGAAACGTTGGTGATCCGATCTTTCATCAACTCGAGTCTAACTATGGGGCCGAATGGCTCGAATACCGATTTGATCATATCTTCCGTTAGATTAACATGCAAACCACCTACATAGACTCTGTAACAATTTGGTGGGAGATGAGAACGAGAACTTGGATGAGATGAAGCAAGATTTACAGTTTGAGAAGTGGATGGAGGCCAATCGCCGGATGGCCGGTTTCTATCCAATTGAGCGGACTGTATGACTACAGGTGCACCAAAGAATTTCCTCCCGTTCAAGCTGAACGCTCTTGAAGCCGATGCTGCATCTTCGAACTCTATGTACGCTATGCCTTTGTGCCTCCTAGTTTTGCTATCCATGATCAATCTGACTTCCCTAACCTTGCCTATATCGTAGAAGAAGTCCTCAAGATCACGTGAAGTAACTCTCGGGCTCAGCTGCATTATGAGGATTGTTCTAGAGTTTCGTTTAGTTATAGGAGATTGTGACCTACTTCTATGATGACACCTAGAAGAGGTCTTGGATCTTGAGCGGGATCTTCTTCGACTTTTATGCCTGTCGTCCTCATCGTCATCTGAATATTGGCGTCTCTTTCGGTGTCTATGTCTTTCACGGTCTGAATCAGCATCATAATCACGACTATCATGACGATGCCTACGTCGTCTGGAGGATGAAGCCCGCTCGCCACTCCTTTCATGACGACTTCGTGATTCCTCTTTGGATCTTGGCGATCGTTTTTCCACTCGTATTTTGTGATCGAGATCCCCTTCATCCTGACCGATTCGATGACCTGGCTTGAGATCAGTGAGCGACTGATTAGAGGTCTCCGAACCTTGCGCAAGGTTGGTATCGTTAACTAACGATGCTGGTTCGTTACTTTCTTGCACTTCGGGATCAGTAGGCTGAACTTTTGGCCCCTCAACAACGTGCCAGACATTTTTAGGCCGATCATCGGGGTCCAGAAGCTCTCTTACATAATCGTCAGTAGAGCTCGCGTTACTTTGAACATCTTCGATATCATTCCTAACAATTCGGTCGGGAAAAACCTTTGGAGCTCGAATACTACTCATTGCTCGCCGTACGTACCAACAAAGATGGTTAGAAATTGAACTTCAAGAAGAGTGCCCGCTGGGTTAAGAATTGAGCCAGCGATATTCGGTCTCTAAAAGTGGTCTTGATTTTTATCAAATAGAATTGTTTTGCTCTCTGCTCTTGCAAATCACGTCATATTGCCAGGTAGGCAATACTTAGTTTCGAAACTCGATTGGGAAATTCGGAAAGGACAATGGTTGTTACCTAGACCCTTCTCCTTGCACCTATTTTACCTTTCCTTTCCACTCTCCTCTCTCATAAATAAAAGTATTCGTTCGCGTTGGTCACTTCGGGGGACGCACTGCTCATCCACACTGACTTCCCCCAACTCTTTAGAGATGCGCGTGAATAAACGCTTAGACTAACCCTCAGAGATGTCAACCTAATCTCGGGCAATCCGCTGCCGAGATCAGGTCAGGATGGACTTGACCACCTAACTAAGCATTTACGGACCAGGGTAACGCTCATCTTGGAGCTTATCCTCTCAGACTAACAATAATAAGGCAATTTTATGTGATGAAAAATATTAAAATTTTCATCCTGGGTGCTCCAGGAGTTGGTAAAACCTCACTATTACATCAAGTTCTGTTCGGTACACATCTTAATGGTTTAGAACGAAGAGTTTTCCCGCCGACCATCGAAGACGTATATTTTGCCACGTTAGATGGCCCCATGCATCAAGGTCATGGAGATAGGAACTCCGTCATTCGTGATGATAGGATCTTGTTGTTTGATGTTGCTGGTGTAAAACCAAATATCGATATTGAATTGTTGCGCAACTACATATCCTACGCAGATGAATTCATTCTAGTCTACTCAATCAACGATCTTCCTACGTTCAATCTTGTCGACACCATCAAGAAGTTAATCGATCAGAGTAAAGGCAAACGAGATCATCCAACTATCGCCCTCGGCAATAAAGTGGATCTAGATAGTGAGCGGCAAGTGAACTTCGATGAAGCTCTCGTATGGGCGAAGAGGGAAAATGTTAAACTGTTCGAAGTCACATCACATGAGAGAGGCACTTTGTATGACTTTGCGAGGTTTTTGTCCTCGCAACTAACACCAACTCAGAGCCATTCGACGTCTGGTTTCAAGCTGAGACGTTCTAAGACCAATCAAAGTATCCCTGGTCCTGGAGGTTGACGTCACTGGTATTTCTACAAAAATTTGAAATAACAGATACAATATCGGACAAGAATCTCGTCAGTCGATAAGTGACAAGTTGTTTATTATAATTATCATGGTAACTCGCCATCAAAAGACAAAACTCGACTTTGTTCGGCCCCCGCTCATGAACGGTAGAACAGCTTTTGCTGAAAATCTTTTCTGATTTGAGGGCTATCACGTATGTAAATAACCTGGTCAAAGCTAGCCCATAGGGGTAGGCGAGCTCAGAGAATATAGATCTCCTCCTCTCTATTCGTGTTTTTTCTTGGCTCTCTTTCTGCCGTCTTTCTGGTCTCTTGAGAGGGTGATCAAAATGCCTCGTGGATCCAACACACGGTAAAGCTGATTCACGCGAGCCGAAATGAACTCTATGTAGTTCTTAGCATTCTACACTGTAAATTATCTTATTCAAGGATAGTATCTATTCACGACTAAAATAAAAGTCCCTCCAGTAACCGGCCATCAAGTGTGCGTTTGATTCGAAACAGCTGCAGTTTCTTGGACTGAACCTGGGAGTTATTGTAACCATGCTGAAACTGTCAGATTACCAGAGACAAAGTAACATTTCATAATCTGAGAATTTGGTCAGAACAGAACAGAATCTCCACCGATTTTCTGGGCCAAAATAGAATCGAATCTCATTATGAAATGAGCACAATCATGGTTCATAGAAGCACATCAATTAAATTCTTCGATCACCCTCCACTCTGAGTCCGCAGTCTACAAGAGCGCACTTTTCCCAAGTAAACTATGACTGAACAGCCTACCCTTGTAGGTAGCTATGACCTTGGGCAGTATGTTCTGCTACCTAGTGAGAGGGATAGAGAATGTTTAACACGCCTCGGGCACTTTGGTAGAGATCTAGAACATGCCAAAGAAAAAGTGAACAGTCGAAGAGGACCAATCGATGACCGACTCATCCGTCTAGATGCAGCGATTCCAGGGAAGGTTGCCACTGTGCTGACTTTAAGTGAAGCTTTTTACCTTGCATACGCCCTTGGCTGCTTAACCATACGTTCGGATTCGGCGATAATCACCTTAGATTCATGTTGGCATTTATTCAGACAATACTACTCTGAAACAAATTCACCACATGACTTCGCAATTGAGTACGGATTGTATCATTACTTTCGCTCCCGAGGATGGGTGGTTCATAGCGGCGAGAACTATGGGGCGAATTTCCTCCTTTATAAAGAAGGCCCATCCATAGATCATGCCCACTACGCTGTCTCTATATTCCTCGACAAAGCGGAAACGGAAGCAAACTGTAAGTGGGAAACTTTAATAACTTTTAGTAGAGTATTGCAGTCTGTTAGCAAAGAATTCATGCTTGCTCATGTTCTCGTTCCCCCCGGTTTGAGCTTTGATCGACCGGAGTGCATAAAAGAGATGAGAATCATCACCAGAATTTTCTCTGCCCATCCCGACATCTCAAGTTAATGCATGCAAAATTGTCACTTGTCTTTCCCAAGATAGGAACGATTCAACATACTGTCAACGTGTGGCAGTGTTTCCAAGATTGCCCCGACAAAATGTAGGCTACCAGTGACGAGGACGTGACATTTTCGATTGTCACAAATTCTGGACATTTTATCGACATGGGCGATGCTCTCAAAAGTGTTAGGTTTGATTACGATGTCAGGAGACTTACTAGTTGTCTCCTGAAGACTTGTCCAAATCTTTGCGTTCGTCTGGACGTTATCCATACCTTTGTCGTTCATTGCGAAAGCTGGTGAATTCAAATCATACGGGCTAGAGTTGATCCTATTAGTTGAGAAGATCACAGATTCGAATCCCTCATATGTGGTGAGAGGACGCAGTACCTCCATCTTGTTACGATCCCCTATTATGTTGATCATCAAGATGCGGCAAACTTTCTCATCTTCTTCCAAAGACAATGATAGAAACCAGTTCAGACAGTTTTTCATGCTCTTCTTGGTGTGGGCTCCGTCGAGAAAGAAAGTTATTCTCGGATATTTAACTACCTGACATCTTCCGGGCCAGAAGCAAAGCGCGAGAGCATCTTTAAAGTACATTGGCAGTTTTGTCAAATCGGTCTCAACAACTGCATCACCCTTCAATCTCGATGTTCCCTCAAATTTCTGTCCGTAAACTCGCTCCAGCACGCATCTAGCTAATTGGCAAGCTAGAGATGCATTATTATATTGAACTGGGCTATGTATGCCGAGCTGAAGGCCAGGATCGACTTTCAGCGGTTTGCATATGTACAGAGGACTATTCTTTTCCAGTGTCCGAAGCTTTACAACCTCCAAGACTGGGTCCTTGTCTTGCTCCGCCATAAATAAAGGGACACCTTTCTTAGCGATACCGGCCTTAGCCCAAGCTATACTTTCGATAGTATTGCCAAGGATGCTTGTATGGTCGTAGTCGAGCGTTGAAATACCGCAGACTACAGGTTTTTGTATGATATTAGTAGGGTCATACTCGCCTCCAATACCGACTTCAATCACGGCACAATCAACCTTCTCCTCCAGGAAAATGCGAAATGCTAGAATGGTGAGGAAAGAAAAGTAACTAGGCATGGAAACGATTTTGCGTTCAGCTCCTTCACGCAATGCATCGTAGACTTTCCTGAAGTATGAACTAAAAGCGTCCTCTTCAATTGGAATCCCATTCAATCTTATTCTCTCGGTAACCTTGATCAAATGAGGTGAATTGTAGAACCCAGTTTTGAGGCCTGCGGCTCGAAGAATGCTCTCGGCAAATGCACATGTTGAGCCCTTCCCCTTAGTGCCACTAACGTGAACTATGTTCAGCCTGTTGAGATCTTCGATATCGATACCTGCAACTTGAAGTTGCTTAGCAAACAACGGCAGAATCTCTTCAGGCCTTCTATATTTGGATAGAGCCAATGTTTGAGAGTTGCTTTGTAGCGAATTTAGGTCTTGTATCACTCTCACATATTGGTCAAGAGGTTTCTCGATTCCGTTCAGAGTGGCGCTGTTCTTAGTGAATTTGTCACCTATTGTTGAACTGTTTGGTATTTTAGTGTCTTTATCGTTCACAATTTTTAGGGGCCTATTGATTGACGGATTTCCAGCCTCCGTGGAAATCATTTTCCGCAGTTTATCAATCATTCTAACTGGAATGGCCCGATTTCGCATAGCACCGCAGATTAATCGAATCTAGTCCCAACATCCCCAGCCCGAGAAGGTAGGGACAGATTTAATCGATATATTCAGGAAAAAACGTTTGTAAGATGACGAGCTTAGCAAATAGCATTTTTTGTACACTCTCACACAACATATTAGATCGCATGAGATCATTACGATGTATTGGAAGGAGTCTATTTCCGACACAGCCGATCAGTGATCATAGCTGATTTGGTTGATCTGGTATGGGTAGTGTGAGTCCTATCCTTTATTTCACAAACAACAAAGATAACGGATCAAAGGCGTTCAAACGACTTACGAGCGAATAACAATAATCGTTCGGACGAATGAATATAAGAGTTCTAGATACGACCGATCGGTCAACTCATTTTCTCTAATACTTTGAAGTACACGATCAGTTCTAGTTTTGACTTGGCGTAAATCAAGAATAATTCTCGTGATTCAGTGTCGAAACTCATGAGGGTTAAAGAGATACGTCGGATGCCTCTTGGGTGAGAGAGTTTCCACGTGGTATATTTAGAAGTTGTGAAATGGGCGCTAGGCTAGCGCTGCTAGCGCGGGCGATCAGTGGGCGCGGTTTGCAAGATCACTGGTGTCAGATCCACACAGATACATGAACTGTAAGCTCGTCATGAACGAATCGTCAGAAACAGGAATTTAACTTCCTGAAGTACACCCCAATATGGCGAAAATTGTGAGCCATAAGTTCCGCACAGTCTTGATTGAGGTCCACCCTCTCTATGATCTTATTTTCGCACATGCTTCTTTCACCAGATTGTTGAACTCCTCATACCTGTCCGCATAAACGTGGTGACCGGAACCCTGTATGACATGAACAGTGACTCGATTTGGAGTCAAGCAGTCCCTTAGAGACTCGCCTGGTGCCTTCTCAATCCAGGATCTAGACCCATAGATGAAAGTCAAATTAACCGCCTCATCTATGTCTAAAAGCCTATGGATTAACGGGTTTTTTGGCCACCCGTAGGGCAGGGTTAGGGCCTTGAAAGCTGACTCGCCAGTCGCTTGCTGGGCATTACAATGGTAAATATAATTGAGGAACTTATGGCAATCGTCTTGAAGCTTAGGTCTGAACTTTTCTCTCAAGTCTCCCCGAAATTTGTGAACTAGTTTGGGTCCGTAGGGTCCAGTCACTCGTAATACAGCTAGAGGGTTGAAGGCTTGAAATATTGAGTTGACTGCCCTCACCCAGATGGGAAATCTATATGTTCCACGGTTTGGTGATGCTTGTCGATCTTGAACTCCCCAGGGGTCAGCAAGAATAACGTGGGATATTCTCTCAGGGTATCTTAACGCGTAACTCGCACTTAAGTAGCCCCCAAAAGAGTGGCCGAGAAGTATGAACTTATCTATGCCCTGTTCTTCCCTCCATCTCTCAATGCTCTCGAGGAATTGTCCTTCGACATCGCCGGACAAATCAAATGGGGCTCTAGAAGATCTACCAAAACCAATTATATCGAAGGCGTAGACTTTTCGACCGGTGACAGACGTGATTGCATCCAGATTTAGAATCCAGGTCCCGATTCCTGCAGCGAACCCATGTATCATGACAAGAGGCTGCTTACTCTTCACGTAGCCTTGTGAGCCCCGACTAGCTTCTTGTATTTCTTCATCTGTTTGCATCTCTATAGTCCTGATCTTGTTGGAGCTTTGGCCCCAACCTGGACCGATATCTACGAAATAAGTCTTGAATGGCCTGGTCAGAACTATAAAGTGAGAGTGATTAGATGATAAACTATACAATACGTCACATGTTCCTCTTTACTAACCTGAAAGCAGCGCAGATTCAGCTTGAGCTAGTTCGTGCTCGGACGTTGGGCACCACTTTAAGGATGATGCCATGGATGAACCAATATTCGCAAAGATGGTCCAGTAGCTTTCACTTATTTGTGTCTCAGTATTGCATGTTTCGTTAGGTGGACGGTTCGAACCCAATCCACCAGGTCCCTGAGAGAGTGGAGATTGTGAGGTGAATATATTATTACTCATCTCCGGACTCGTACTGGCTGGGTAGGTGGTGCGATGTCTCACAAAACTTGTTGGAATGAACGTAACGGATAGAGCGAACACCCTATTCGCTGCAACCCTGATGAAACCTTCCAGTTTGTTCAGTCCACGAAGACGTGCTGATCACTGTTCAAATGAGTCACCTAAATTCGATGAAAAGTCTGAGTCCCTTAGAATGATCGTCATGGGATACAACGTGCAACTTGAGATGAAAACTGTCATCAATTAGCGGCCCCCTGGATATTGCAATCTCTGTCTTGGATGCTCTGACTCAGAGTCTGAGTTGCACGACTGTAAACAAAATGTGTGCGGCGCTCAGCTGATGTCCAATTGATTCGTTACGTTCAGTCGAGTGTTGCAATTTTCAAAAATCTCCTTCATGTCTCGCAATCACTCCAATCTGATCCTTGGGGAATAGTTAGCTCACAGCTTCGAGCTTGACGTCCTGAGCACCCGAAGCATGACCGAAGAGATGGAAAGAGCGGACCTTGATGGCGACGAGGGTGAGGATGACGACCGTAGAGGCTCAGAGACAGAAGTCCATATCTTAGCAGAACCACGTGTGCCATTGAAGCCTGACCCAGAGTTTCTAGATCCTAACCAAGGAAAGTACAAGTACGGAATTGTTTACCTCAGTTATATCCCTGAGGGACTCAATGTAAAAATTTTGAGGCAAATAATGAGCGAATTTGGTGAGGTTGGTCGAATTTACTTGGAACCAGAGGGGAAGAACAGAAAGCATCGAACTTATGTTGAGGGTTGGGTTGAGTTCAAGAAGAAAAGGGTCGCAAAGATGGTGGCAAGGACCCTCAACGGTACCGCTTTGGAGTATGGAAAGAAGCATTGTAAGTTGAACGGGCAGGTGTGGAGTGTCGACTACTTGCACCGGTTCAAGTGGGCCCATCTAACAGAGCAAATAGCGCACAATAAAGCCTTAATCGAGCAGAAAAAGAAACTCGAGATGAGACAGACTAAAAAGCAGATAGAATTCTACCAGAATATGACGGAGCGTTCCAAATTTCAGAAGAGAATAGACAGTAGACGAAAAGAATCAAGATTGACTGATCAAGATGCGAGCAAGCTAAAATCTCTTGAGACTCGACAAAAGGACCCGAGGGAAACAGGTAGAGAGTTATCAGTGATGGTGAACGACGATCTTCTGAGGAACATCTTCAAAAGGACTGCCTGAGGAGGACCAGGGTCATAATAAGACTTTAATGCTGTTTCAATCTCTAGATCAATTAGTATGCGTTACATGAGACTGGGCACGGTCGTAGCGGTCCCACTATTTAAAAACCGCGCATAGATCCAGAGCGAAAACGTGTGATTAGGTTAAACAACAGATGCGCAGATTTTTATTTTGAAATCTCATGATGGATCCACTGGAGGAGAACTTTTTCATCGAAAACCCAGAAAAGATGGAGAATAACTTCTTCAACAAAGAGATTCAGTCAGATTTCGAGAAGCAGTTCAAGGAAAAATCTGGAGAGATAATTAAAGTGCTATCGATGAAACATAGACACGCCAAGAAAGTTAAAAAGAAACACTCTAAGTGAGTAAATAAGACAATCGTAATGGCAGGTGATAGCTCCTTGGCAAACCGATATGAGTTTCTCGACCACACAGCAGATGTACAAATTCACGCATGGGGCTATAACTTGAAAGAGGCTTTCGAAAACGCTGCCGTCGCAATGACAGCCTACATAACTGATCTAGAAAAGGTCGAGATTGTCATGAAAGAAGTAATCAACGTGGAGGCAGACGACTTATTGGGCCTGTTCTACAGATTTTTGGATGGCGTCCTTTTTTTATTTAACGCCGAGCCAAACCTGTTGTCGAAGCGAGTTAGGATACTGGAGATGAGTGATCAACCATCATTCCATATCAAGGCGGAATGCTATGGCGAACCTTTCTCGTTGGAAAAACACCCTCAGGGGACCGAGATTAAAGCAATAACCTATTCTGCTATGAAAATAATAGAAGAACCTGGCAAATACGAGGTTTATTTTATTGTTGACATATAGAATCGGATATGACACACATGAACTATTGTTGATAGTCCACTAGATGTTCTTCCGCTGAGGTAATTTCGACTTCAATGATAATAGGATCTCGCTCATCAATGAGTTCAGACCCGTATCCCTATTCAATTCTGAAAGTTTGAGTAGCTGTTTAGAATGTTTGGCTACACTCTCGTCCATGCAATTCACCATTAACGAAATATGCTCTAAACACACACGACAGACTTCGTGATCATTAGATCTTGCAACCCTGTAGGTCAGTGTTTCTACAAGCTCGTCCCAGTACTCACGGCAGTTGTAATAGTAATCTCGCAGTAGATCTAGAGTTTTTTCGAGCGTTTTGCCGGCCTCGAATTGTGAGAATTTAATCAATTCCTTGAAAATAACTTGATTGTGACCGAGCTCAACCAACCTACTGTCATTCGAACTGAGGACTTCTCTCAGAGCGTCGATTCCCTGTTCTTTCGGACCATCCTCAATGTCAGCAACAAGCTTCAGGGCTGCGGTGAGATTCTTCGAATAATTAGTTTTATCCATGGGTGGGTGTCCCAACACTCATGGAAAACTTGGCTAAATCGGTGCTACCACAGAACAATTTTCCTCAGATTAGGCGAATCACGCTCTAGCACGTGGATATTGATGCTCGTTGAACAATTCGAGGCTCTTACCCTTACGGTATGTCAAAAAAATTGACGATCAGATAAGAGGTTCACACGAATAGTGCGGGTAGAGTTGATTTTTAACATTTACATTACATACATACATTCAGACTCTATCAATCTTCATGTTTACAGCTCTTTGTTGTCTGCTTGCACGTCTTCTCTCTTGCTGATTTTTCATATACTTCTCCAGCATATTTGCAGGCCTCTTACTGTTCTTTCCAATATCTCCATCTATATTAGAGCGAGGTCTAACGACATAATCCCTCATGGATGGTGCCGGGACTCGGGCACGTGGAATCCATCCCTTATCACCTGGCTTTTGCGCCACGCCCTCTTTGGGTTTTTTGCTTGCTGAACTTGGACCTGGGCCTTCACCATCGGAACTGTCGTTCTGTTTAGACATCCGCCTTTGTTTGCTCATAAGTTCCAAGTCCCTGTGCTCACGTTCTTCCCTGGATATCGCAGTAAAGCTAGAATCTAATTGAAAAATAGGTCGTGACCAGCAACTTATGAGCTGCTTAGCTCTTTGCTTGTTTTCTCGTGTCTCTTTTGGGTGCTTATAGAGATACATAACTGCCTTTCCGATGCCACTACTTTTGATTTTATCTACGTCATAGAGATTGAAATCTATTAGTATTTTCAAGAGATTTTCACGTATATTTAAATGGGGCAGACTTCTATCAGGAAGTGGCGCGAGCCATTCAGTGATGACACTAAGAACGTCAGAATCTAGAAAGGCATCCCTGAGATCCACTTTTCTTAGTTGACTGATGATGAAGGGTAAGAGTTTCAATTTTTTGGTAGCTGCCATCTTATTTTTGTTTGCTTCACTATCAGCCTCGACCGCGTCTTTCATTTGATTGATTATATCAGCTATAATATCATCATTATCATTGATAATATCGTAGTTCCTTCGTTTCCGCTTACGACTGTTCTCTTCTTTCTTCTTTGCCATCATGATGTCAAAGTCGTAGACGGTGGTGTTCCTTGGTTCCATCCGTTCCCGCTCCTCATGCTCATCCTCGTCTTCCTCGTCCTCTGCATCATCTCCCTCTTCTGATTTGCCTCTACTGACATTCTCGACTTTTTCCTCATCATTATCGCCATCTGCCTCATCTTTCTCGTCCTCCTCGTCATCATCAGAATTGCCTTTCCTAGAGCTCATGACTTCTTCATCATCATCGTCGTTCTCGTCTTCTTCGTCGCCATCATCGTCTTGGTTCGCGTTAGACCTGCGTTTTCCAGACTTTATGATTTCCTCATCATCATCGTTCTCGTCTTCTTCGTTCCCTTCATCATGATCAGTCTTGCCTTTTCTAGTCTTCATGACTGCTTCGTCATCATCTACTTCATCGTTCTCGTCTCCTTCATCATCCTCGTCCTCACCAGACTTGTCCTCTGTAGCCGGAGCAACTTTTTCTTCATCATTATCATCGCCTTTTTCACTGTCCTGTTTATCATCTTCGGCTTCATCTCCGTCTCTGTGCCCTACGATTGACATCCTGGTCGCATCTGTATCGTGAGACATGATTCAGTTATAAGGTCAATCAAACCCTAGAGGTTAATAAGTTAGCTTTCATCGACCAATAGCTAGTGTTTGTTTCTGTAACAGGGTTGTGTTTTGATCGGACCTGTGTGAAAAGGGAATGTTTGTGAAGCATTTGCGAATGTAAATTCCCTCCTTGCAGGAACGCCTACATAAGATTCATGGCGCTTGCGCGGCTGCAAGCGCCAAAATTAAAAATCTCACATCTAGGCATTATACCTGTTCTTGGCTGGACCAATTCGATGGTCAACCATCATGATATTGTAATCTAACAGCTCCCTACCTCGACGACCGCCGCGAGAAGACCTAAGTTTTATTCATCTTAATGATATTAGCAGTGTTGCGTGAACTAGAACGCGAACAATATCAGGAACGCCATCATGAGACAGAAGAGACCCATGGCTTCGGATAGAGCGAATCCGAGAATGGCATACGAGAAAAGTTGCTGCTTGAGTGAGGGGTTTCTTGAGTAGCCGATGATCAAGCTACCGAAAACACTTCCAATTCCTGCTCCTGAACCAGCTACCCCAACTGTGGCTGCTCCTGCGCCGATGAATTTCGCCGCGGAGTCAATGTCGCGCTGAACCGAAGTAGTGTGGAGGTTCTGAACCGCTAAGCGATTGGCCAGCATCGGGCTCGCACCAATGGTCGGCTTTGCAACGGTCAACATGGGAGATTGATGGACAGCAAGCGGTGTCCTTTGGTTCAGTGAGGTGGATGTGCTGTAGCTAGCTATTGTGGCTGGTCTCAGACAAGCTCGAGTTCCATTAACCAGCTGATTGGTAAGAGAGGGTAACACAACGTTGAGGCGGGTAAGGTTATTAGATTGCGCGAACGAATTTCGATTTTGATAGCCGCCAGAATTTTACAATACTAACCAGTGATCTCATAATTGGGGCTACCATGCTAGCGTTTGATGTGAAGGCCATTTTCGCAGATTTTGTTTCGCCTTGTATCTGACACTTGAAGATTGAAGTGAGAATTTTAATACAGACCAGTGAGCTAGGATTGAGCCCGTGTGAAAAATCTGTTGGCTGATATGGTTAATCAAACTCGTGTAGTTAATAGGTAGGCTTTTAAGAGACCGATTGCGACGCTATGTTTCGATCGAATTCGTGTAGAAGGAGAATGTTTGCAGAGCGCTCGTCTACATAACCATTCCCCAAGTCCAGCAGCAAGACTCATGCGATAGTAGAACCGTCCGCGCTAGCAAGGACGCTTAAAGGTGATTCATGGCGCGTGCGCAGCTGCAGGCGCCAAAATTAAAAAACCTCCCTGCCAGGCCTTGATTCCGAAACGGTTTCGGCGAAACCATTGAAGTTAAACTTGTGTACTTTACTGAAGCTGCGCCTGGAATAAATAATTTTACTCATGACAAAGATGTGCATGGTCAGTATAGGATCACAGTCTTAGATTCCGATCAAATTTTCATAACAAGTTGGTCTTAACAGTATAGGCTTTGGCCGTGTGACAAGTCACGTTCGTATTGCTTTATTTCATTGAGCAGTGTCAATACCATCAGGTCATCGAAACCACCTGGCAGAGTCACATGCACGTAGCCGATCGAGAACAATTTTCTCATAGTCGTCGTCGTTTTCCTCTTGAAATGCTTCACCTACGAAAAAGTTACTTCTTGTTGCTTGTGAGTTAGCTTTTTCGGATGTGCTGCATTTCGGCCGTTTAAGTTTCATGTTCGCTTGGTCTAGCAGATCTGAGTTAACCCTTCGTATCATGTCCAATTCGTCTAGGTATCTCTGTTCCTTGTCGGCTCTCGAACTTGAACCCTTGAAGAATCTTTCGTCCCTTTTAGTCCTTTGCTGATGGTGAGATCTATGGCTAGCTTTCGTTTCCGGAAGATCGAATCTATCGTATGTTGCTCTCTTCTGGTCATCTTTCAGTATTTTGTAGGCCTCATTCAGTGATCTGAACTTTTCCTCTGCATTCGATGCTCTGTTTTTATCTGGATGATACTTGAGCGCTAGTTTATGGTACGCTCTCTTGATTTCGTCCTCACTGGCTGTCTTTGAAACACCGAGGACTTGGTAGTGGTTCATGGTTTGGCCCGTTTTTTAGTCGAAGTTAACATCACATGGCGAATCTGAAGTCGCAGGGCCTTCGGAGTCGAAACTCAACAATCTATGTGTGGCATCTGCGCAGCCAAGCACCGCACGATTATTTACAACAACTCCACGGATCGCAACCTTCGTAGGGATAGGAAAATTTGGAATGATGTTAAACTTTAAGGTCCCTCATCTGGTTTAAACACTGCTCTTCTTACAGAGCCAGATCCTCTTTACAAATAATCTCTGAATTAAGATCGAATCAGCTATTCAAGGATGGGCCGCAAGAAGAAGAAGCCAGTGAAACCTTGGTGCTGGTACTGCAATAGAGAATTCGATGACGACAAAATATTAGTACAGCATCAGCGAGCTAAACACTTCAAGTGTCCATTTTGTCATAAGAAATTATACTCAGGACCAGGTCTGACTGTCCATTGTATACAAGTTCATAAAGAAACCCTCGACAAAATCCCGGAGGCTTTGCCCAATAAGAACTCTGTGGATATTGATATCTATGGCATGCAAGGCATCCCAGAGGAAGACATCAGGGAGCATGAACGTCTCAAGCGAGGTGATAGTGGTAATGTCAAGGCACAGGAAAGCGGCCAGCCACAACAACAAAACAAAAATCAATCTCAAGATACAGTGCACCAATCAAGCATGACTGCTATGCAAGCTGCCATGTTCCACCATGCCATGGGTCTAGGGTCGATGCCAGCTAATTTTCAAATGCCACCAGGTATGAGTCCTGGACTTCCAGTAAGTTTTCCCCCTCCAGGCTTCCCAACTATGTCAATGCACCCGGGAATGCCCCCACCTCTGGGATACCCGCCCGGCATGTTACAAGCAGGTCTTCCAAATGCACTCGCTCAACACATGGGCTTTCCTCCACCCCCACCCCTGGGACCAATGCCATCAACTAGCGGTGCCATTCCTCCTCCACCACCTATGTCAGGAGTGAGTCACTTGATAGGGGTTCCGCCACCTCATTATCCTCCCCCACCACCAACCTCCAGCTCTAACAGGACAATATCGAGTTTGGGCAGGGGCTCGAACGATAGCAACTACCCTAGCCGACAGCATCAGTCCTATCGATCTCAGGCAACACCTACAACCAGTTCTAGGGACCAAGAGTCTTCAAACTTTTCGAAGTCGAGCGCCACAAGTTCAGTCACAACAATAGCTAAACCTGCATCTACAACTGTTAGCAAAGTTGACTCCCAATCAAGCATGGGCTTTGATGACTTCATTGAGATCCCAGGCTCAAAATCGAGGATCATGCACCCAAACAGAGATCTATCGCTGGAGGAAATGAGGCTAAAACTAAAGAGATACAAAACATATTAGGGTCGTCATATTTAAGTCGAGCTCCTCAATAAATACAACCAAACTCGTCTTTATACACTAGCCGCCGATGCCTTACTGCTGGTTTGGATACATTTGTATATCGTCGATTAAAAGTGAAGGCGGCTGTATGTTTAAATTTATTCTGTAATGCTCTGGAAGGTTACCATAACCATAATCATTACAACAGCTCAATCTGCGCGATTCAACTCATCTTGCTTTACCTCGAGAATTCTCCGGTCGGGGACTAGAGCGATTTCCGGGTGAACAATTTTATGCACAATTGATTCAGGGCAATCTTTCGAAGTTCTAAAAGAAGCGCGATGTAAATTTCTCGCCGATGAGGTTTAGACATATCTATGATCCGAATCCACTCTGGTTGATAAAGTGCAAGGCTGCAAAACACAGCATCTCTCATACCATCCCAGGTAGTACCCACGGGTTAGCTTGAGAGTAAACACCATCTTTATGATGAATGCATGAACCGGATGAGCCTGAGTCTCGCCAAACAGCCCCAAGGCGTACTCACCGTTGTAATCACTCAGTCTCGACGATTTTGCCCCGGCCCGAGAGGCAAAAAATAGAAATAATCGTCATTGGCTGGGAACTCGAGAATCAAGAGCAAACGCAAGAGCAATCAACAGTGAGCTCGAACTCCTCGGTTAACTTACCTCCATCAATCTAGTGGGTGTCAAATAATCGAAAACTGTGCTCATAACTACAGAGCCAAACTTTTTCAAATCACAATATCGAATCTAGAATTGCTATGATCTGAATGACTGATCGTCAAAATTGGAAAACATTTCGATGGTATGTGCTTTAAATAGACTTGACAATCAACATTCAAATCGGTTTCCACTACATAAGGTAACGTTAGGATATTTAGTCTTGTGAGTATTGGTCCACTGAGAGGCTGATAAATTTGAGATAACAGTTTATATCTATCCTGGATATCCAGGTTTCTAGGCAAATATAGGTGCAAACAAAAACAAGGTAACAACAGATTCGATAGACTTTAAAGATTCACCATGAGTTTCGACAATCATTCAGCGTCCAGTTCTGATTTGATCATTGATCCAGCCAACGAAGGACGCTGTTTGCACGTAGACACCTGGTAGCTGAGGCCTGGCACAACCGACTCCCCAAGACACTAAACCAATCAATTTAGAGACACCATCTTCCCTGATTGTTAATGGACTACCGCTGTCACCTTGACATGAGTCTCGTGTTCCATCTTGGTAGCCGGCACATAGCATGTTTGGGTAGATGATTTCCTTTCGACCTACATTTTTCATCCATTGTTGACAGGTTTCCCTATCTAGAACTTGAACATCTACCTTCTGAAGAACACCGGGTGCTGTGGGCACACCATACTGAAATAGTTGTTGACCAGATTGAAAAGAATTTATGATAACAATTAGCGACTAAACTTCAGATACCAACCATCCTCCCAAGTCATTTAACAATGGGAATCTGTTCGAGATTCAATTCATTCTCTCTGAACATGACACCTTAAACCATACTAACCTGAGTGCGACCCCATCCTGTAACTGTGCCAGTCTTACCAGTGAAGTTATCACCCTTGGCTGGAAGACATACCGGAACTATGTGCTGACGATATACAACCTCCTCACTCAGTTCAAGCAAAGCTATGTCATTTTGGTAGGTAGCTGGATTGTAATTTTCATTGACCACTTTTCGTCTGACTGTGAATTCTTCGTGAGGATACAATTCGGTTTGGCCTTTCAAATTGTAGTCGCCCAGCCGAACTCTTAGATTTGTCGCAGGAGTTCTGTATTCGGTTCAAAAATAAGATTAGAATCAGCTCTAGTCATTCAATTTAGTTGTAAGAGGAACCAATCTTACCTATAAACACAATGAGCCGCTGTTACAATCCACCGTCTATTGATTAGCGCTCCACCACACGAAATTTTCTGATTGAAATACTGTCTCTTGACGACTGCAGCTTGCCACGGTACTTGACCATATTTGGCGTTTTCACCACCCACAATCTTGGATGATCTCATGTAAGTGCGACCACATTCTGGATGAATTCAAGTTTGTTAGTTACATTACAAATAACTCGATACAGATCAGCATAGTTGGTGGACAAATATCCCACTTATACTAACCTGCCTCCTCAACAACTCCGGCTTGGCTTCGGCGGACATCACGCGGTACACAACAGCTCCAAAGAAAACCGCCGTTGCAAAGATCTGAAATTCAGCGAGAGGAAGTAGGGCAATTAGTTTAAGGACTCTGAAGGACCTTGAGCAATTTATGGAATTAAACTCAGTCTAATCCAACAATTGGCGTAAGAGTTACATATCACAATCGTGATACTCGACAGGTGGTTGATTCTTCGAACCGGCTAATTGCCACTCGTTGGCCTCGAACCGCGAAGTTTAGAGCAGTTTTTTCTGTACAAAGCTGAACCTCATTTGATAAGTTTAGGTTGATTCCATCGAGATAGCTTTGTCTTTTCGAAATACAACTAGTCATCAACGACACTGCTTGGGTGCGATCTATTTCAAGTACGCCATGAATCTCCCTCGAACTCAATAGAGGGAATCAGTGATAATGATTGAATTCTCATGCTATTGTGGAGCAAACGCTGACTCGGGCTGATCCATCTGCTCTTGATCAGTTCAAGTTTAGTAATTCGCCTCAAGCTACTCATCTCGGACCAATAAGCTGATAACACGAAGCGATGGTCGTTAGTCTCGAGCTAGTTATTTAGTTTGCAGCTAACATTAGCCACACAATCTGACCCGAGTTTGGAAACCTTAGCTAGCCTTGTAACCATGCAGGAAAAGTCTCTAACGACTGTGCACTGGTTCGGAACTGCTCATCCAACTAGGCAGATCCTTCAGGCTTCTGGTCATTAATTTGGTAGTTTCTCAAAATTAGATAGCTAAAAAGGAACGAATGTGTTCATTAGCTATGTATGGGATATCTTACTCAACTGGGTTTACCTAACTCTCGCTCTTCCACAGGAATGAGAGCGCAAAGTCCGAAAATTAAAAGAGACATCCCGGTAGATTACAGATTCGACCATGAACTGTCTCCTCATGTTAGAACAATCCACAAATCAGGCTCTTTTTTTAACTGACTGGCCAATTAGTCTGTTCCAACCATATTAGGTCTCTACTAAATTAACTTAATTTCAGCTGATCCTCCAAGTTCAAAGCCAAACGCAGCGATGTTTCCTCTTAGAAGCCGGCTACTCCTTTGAATTCAGCGAGACGATATCAATTCCAACTCTCGACCAGTTCATGTCTGGGCTTCTTACTCTAAATCTTAGGTAATCTCGGTCCCAGGGAGTTCTGCTAAATAATCTAGGACGACTTAAAAGAAATTTGTAGAGCTGCATCTCTTTCACGGACTAAACCATGTTCTATGTATCGAGAATGCATCATATCACTCAGAGATCTGCCTCTCATGCCTTTATACTGACCAAGAATGAGGATGAAAGATTGTAAATTAAGACACAAAGGTAGTAAGGTAAAGGCTATTAGTTGCATAACCGAATGCTCAAGGTAAAATCCCTCATGCTCTTTGGTACAGGCTTCGAATGGTTTTAACATTCCCAAGAGAGACGGAATCAGTGGATTTGTTTACTCCTTCTCCTGCAGCCAACAGTATATTCTCAGACCGATGGAGGTTTTCTCCCGAACATTTGGAGCAAAGCAACGTTTTGGAAGCAACTTATTCTGGATAAACAGGAAGATTGCTTCCAGCTAGGTAACCGCATACACGTAGATTTAGGTTCGTGTTTCGAGCTGGATTCAGAAGCACCGTGACGATGGCCATCAGGGACACTGTGAAAGCTAGACAAACCAAGACTCGTGAATCAAAGGGAACAGGCAGAGTTGTGTTAAACTTGAAATGTACTACGACAAAAGTTCGCATGTTTCTGTGGAATAAATAAATAAGCGAGGTCAGGCTCGCCACCTAGATTACTCGAATTAAATCACCCCTCCTTCGGACCGGCCATCAAATCCTGTTCGCTTGCATTGTATCTACTTCATTCACTTATGACAATGAAAGCCCTAGTTCGTCTCAATCGTGCAAGCTAAAGTTACCTGCATTCGTTTATGTAGCTACTGTTAAGGTTTCTCCACTCGAACTATTTTTGATGGCTACTGTGATGCAAGAGGGAATTTCGGCAACAACTCAGCAGATGCTCTCACATTCGGCAATGGAGACAACAACAATAACAAACCTTTCTCCAGGTTTCTGGTGGCCGACTTGTCTTGAGGCCACATCGAAGATTTTTGTTACTGTTGTTACGCCTGAAGTTACCATCTTCGGCAACAATGAAGTCCATACAATGAGAGGTCGCAGTGGACCGACAAATCCGATCAACTGGAAATTTCTCCAGCGTTAGAAGGCCAGATGGGGATGTGCTCGAAAAGGTTGGAAGTCCGACTTGTCGTTCCGATTCTGCCCCACCTATGACTAACCCCATCGAGTTGTATCTTTTGAAAGAAATCCAAGCGATAGAGTTGAGGAAATCTTCAAACGATACCACCCTGATTGTGTGCGGGCAATCAAGCTAGCTTCGCCAAATCAAGGCCGATCCAAACGACAAGCGAGATCAGTTCAAAGTCAATGGATTTGTGTAACGGACTCAGGCGTTTTGAAAACACATGTAGAGTAGTCAGAAGCTATGCGACTCTAGTAAATGCCCGGCTCGTTGGTTCGAGTGGTTCTGAAACTATCCCCACAACCGCATAAAGTGTGAACAGTTTTCTATCTATCCAAGCCGAGAGTCTAAATCTTGCCAGATGAACTCCGTGTTCGAGTGGCAATCTAAATAACGCGCCATCATCGTCGTTCATCAGGCTGGGATAATCATTTCGAACATTCCCAATGCTGGCCGCATCGACCGCTCTCGGCTGGCCGGTTGATATCAATTATTGCAGGAGTACTCTGCCGGCTGTTACCTTCAATTAGCATATACGCTCTCACTGGTCGAGTTCAACGTAACTCCAGTAATGATGACCGGTTTCACATGCTTCAAAGCCCAACCATGATCTTTGAAACGCTTCCAACAAGAACAGCGTAGACAGGATGCCGCTCTCTGGTCGCTTGCGAGGTGGTTTAACCATTGATGGCTCAATGGTTGTCTAGTGACCGTAGCATAGAGCCGCCTACAACCAGGTCGGGTTACTAGCTAGCGGGACATGTAATAAACAATATTATCGGTTCATATTCCTGGCGCACTGAATAATGCTTCACCAGCCCGCCGAGATTCAATCAGCTTCTCAAAACCTCTCCTGGCAGTGGTTCGCTCCGAGCAACTTTCACGACATTACCAAACCAAAAATGTAGAGTTGCTCGCCCACCTGTTGCCGAGGCGCACAAACTCTCTCTCTCTCTCTCGCTAATGTTGCTCTCAATAGTTGATAAGTGAAACCCTGGCTCGAGAAGCGCAGACTTCAATCGATTTAGCCGAGCCATCCAAATGCTGGCCAGCTAAGCTTGCTCGATCCCTTTCGAGATAACAAGATAGAGGAAGCCCATTCAACAGCAATCATAACAGTGATTATGAGCGGCACAATGCATTCAAGGGACACTCGTTGACTACTGGTTCAGAGGCGATCAGTGTTGCGTCAACCATCTTGCGCAGTGGTGCCTGTTCATCTGAAGAAATCTAAGATTTGGTCGCCGCAAAAGCGGGAAAATCAGACTTGAATCCTCCCGCCAGAGTAGAGAGGGCCAGGGACAGCTAAGAACGCTTTATGACGGACGTAGCATCTATTTTAGGTAACTCGATTTGAGCAATTTCAATCTTGCTCAAAGGAATAAGCGAGCTGGGAGGAGGGAGAAAGCACATCCATTTGCGATTACTATGAAATTCGCCAAAACTGATGGTGCACACTCCTATGATGAGCGGTTTTCTCGGTTCTAGTCGTCAAATCACGACTCTCCAAAATGATGACGATGATTTATGTTTGCACCAAAATTCACCTTCCCTGCATCTATCGTTGTGACTCTGGGGGCAACAAGCGATACGCCTCCCCGCCAGTTCTCTTGACGCATGCCAGCTCTCGTCGAACTAACTGAGTAAATAGGCTACTTGATGAGAAAGTCATGCCTCATTATCGCAGTTTAAAAAAGTAATGCCTCAGACGCTATCAGGGCAAGAAAATTGATCTTTGATATGGGATTCTTTCCAAACAGAGATATCAATTGCCGTCGCACGAATTGCATCATATCACTTTCTCAGCTCTGGATTGAAGCTGAATGGTGATAATTATCTGGTCGTCAAAACAACACTTACCTAAAGGCCGATGACCTTGCAGCCAGCAGGTGATGCTGGCGCCACATTGGTATTTCTCGCCTTGCCACTCGCATTGTTGGGGTAGTGCTATCAAAGTTCATCCACGTGTCATAGAATAGAAAATTCGTTAGTTAATGACAAGTTGCTCAATCATGCAGCCATGTTCCTGCTTCTCTGGTAAAATGACCCTGAGTATCTACGGCCTCTTTAATCATAAAACTGAGACCAGTAAGTCTTGATGCTGCCTGACGATTCTAGTTGACTCGTTTTTCAATCGCAGATGATATTTGGATGAGTTATATCCCGGCCGCATCCATTCATGTCACGGTAAGTTGCAATGAGATTATGGTCTAGTGTTGTGAGTTCAGGGTGCCAGTATCGCACATTTACCAGTTCTCAAGGAACTCATCGATAATGTGTGCTCTTAGTTTCTCAATCTGGCCAGCTAGAGAAGCCAAGGAAAGATGAAATCCTGACCAGATATTGCTACTTACATAGAACGTAACGAGCTAAATTGACGATACCCAACATGGTTGGTGAATATTGCTTAGAGGTATGCGGTCTACCTACAGAACCAGAGTTGTAGATTGTAGGCTGAGAAGATGAGCTCGAAGTTGATAGATCGGCAGATAGGAACGATGGGGACGATGATGGCAAATTTGATGAATCATCCGAATTAAGACCTGACAATGATGCAAGGGAGTAGAGAAGCGGCGATAACTTGTTTGGCCACGATGAAAGCGACGACGTAGATGCTGCGAATGGGTTGGTTGAGTTAAAGTTGATTATATGTGACATGGCTGTTGATAGGATTGTGGATGAAAGCGACGATAACAATGATTGCGGAAGTGTCTCGCCACCATGTGTTGAAGATGACGACGAATGGCCTATTTGAGAGTTTCCGGAGGAACTTAGATGAGCTGACGAGCGACCGATAGATTTGGATGCAGCCGCTGAAACAATACGCATCGCAATCGATTCTAAAGATGGTGCAAGCACAATAGCGGCGGCAGCCTTCCCTGTCGACCTACTGCTCTTGCTAGTTTCGCTTCCGCCAGTTTTTTCACTGTTAGAACTTTTGCTTAATTCAGGTAGCGATCTTTCGTTGGCTAAACTCAAGCCATAGGAACTATTTTTGCTGTCTTTATCATCATCATCAATCTTTTCAAAATCAACCCTCGAAATGCGATTCTTTCGATAGTTGGTGATTGGCTCATTAATGATTTCGTCTTCCATCTCCGCGTCCACTTTAGCAACATCCTCATTCATCTTGTCCTCATAACTTTTGTGCCGTTTCTTCTTAGAATTCGTAACATTGGTGATCGCTTTTTTATGATCGCTCGCTTCATTTTTAATCCTATTAGATGTCTTCAGATCTGCTGATGAATTGTATTTCTTTGGTAATATTCTTGATATCTCCTCTTTCCTGTGTTGCGCATCAACGTCAGACGAATTTTCAACATTTTTGTCGTTTTTGAATCGTTTTTGCAACACTCTGAAAGCACTTGTTCTGAGAGTATTCAGACGCTCGATTATAAAATCGCTATTCCTCCGGTGGTTGAGTAAATTAAAACTCTCTTGAGGCAGTGGGTGATTTTTGTACAGTTCAAAGGCCAGAGGTTTCAGACTTGTGAGTCTCAGTTGAGATAAAGCTGACGTAGTAGATAACAATGGCATGAGATATTTTCCTCTATATTGATTTGATTTTTTCGATTTAGATGACAGTGGTTTGGTTGAAATCGATGATTTGCGATGTTCTTTTATGAATGTTCCACCATTTTTCAATTCTTCTGAATCAAATGACTTTGATTGATGTCGAACTTTCGATTGCAGTTCTTGAGATACTGATGATATGACTAATGTTGCCGCTGAGGCCACTATAATGGTCATGACTAGTGAGGATGATTTAATGTGTAACATTATTGAAGTCAGCCAAATAAGCTGACTAATATCCTGGCGACTGATGCTCTCGATAATATTGCAATTGATTACTATTGTTACTATCACTAGACTTATTTCTAGACTTAACACCTTGACGTAACATGTGTCAAATATTTGATTCTAAACTCTCCTATTGTTATAAACCATTTGATTTAGATGACTGAAAGATTGTTTGAAAAAATGATGACTGCCACTCGTAATTGTGCCTCATGATTTCTACCTACAGTCGTCTTGGTACTATCAATAATAACCGATTGTGGTCACTATTATCTCGCTCGCTCTGGTTATTTCGCTTACTTGAATTTTGATACATTTGTGGTCACTCTCACTGGATTCACTCTTCTTCGTTGATTGAATGTGTGAAATCTTTTTGATCGAGCTGTCGATTTTTTCAAACCTGCGTTTATTTCTCGGAAAGAGGGTTAGACCGAGCTGTTCGTCTGAACCAAGAATAGTTTCAAGTTTGGCTCAACAATCCACTCCAGACAGACTCTAGCATGGAGGAGGCAGGCACTACTGCTGCAATTTTACCTTTGTTGCTTCAGAGGGATGATTCTGTGTCACCCAATTTTGTCTTTCCCATCCCGCGAGTCTTTCACTCCTTCACACTCCCTTCACTGTTTCCTGCCTCTTTCTTTTCTGTGCATTTTCAACCAACGAATTACTGATGAGATCTATCTTACGGGTAGCAGATCTTCTTGCACCACTTGCATGCAATGTGGCTGCAGCTTCAATTTTGAATGATGATGGTTTCCGACTTATTGGACACGAAAACTCATCAGAAATTTTAGTGGTAAGTCGATTTGCTATGTTTCCATCACAATGATGCCAAAGACCATGTGTGAGCGGGCTGCCGTTATGTAGAATCGTGATCGCCAATTGTATGTTAATTTTCTGTACCGTTGAGGTAGAGAATAGCTGTTGATTTCTGTTCCGCAACCAGCAACCTTTTCGGTAATTCAAAAGCAAACCGCTGCAATCCTCTATTGTTATTGTCAACGTTTGCGTCTGGTCAAACTTGTCGATTTCTATCTATCGAAAGCTAAAAGATTAGAATGGCCGGCGCAAACACGATTCTTTGTGCTCTGTAAAATTCAAATCCCGAACACTTCCTGAATTAACTAATAGCTAAGCAAAATTTTCTGTCTCAAGTTACTCTATGGTTATGATAACTTTAGCCTGGAATTCACCTTTTGTTAGCTGGTAGGCACGAACATTTGAATGATTATTGTTCGGGAGGATAGGGGATTTATACCTTTCTTTTCTTAGCACTTGTATACGACGAGTGTCTTGGTTGAAGTAGTTTGGTGGAGGCACAAAAGTTGAGGGCAAACTTGAAACCCGGACTATTCTGAGCTTTCGACTGGCAAAGATTCTTCTGGTCGGCCAACAACCTCTTGGTTTCTCGAGTGGCCGTTAATCTGATTAAATTTTCGTCTTAACTTTCCATTTTGTTCTGAATGTTGTCAAAATCTTCCGTCTTCCTTGAATTCGTCTATTCTCGTCAGCACTCGACCCTTGATGTTTTGCTCAATTGTTGAGTCCAGATCGAGTCTGAATTAGTGCGGGACGATATGATGGGAGCGAATGTTTTTGCCGTTAGTATGAGGCTAGCTGAAATTTAGATGCTACACAATCCTCCGATGGAGGGATTAATTATGGGACTAATTCTGGTTCAATTATTACACTACTAAGCTGAGTATATCACGCTAGAGACCCTCTGGTCTCTGCTCGATCTGAGCGAACTTTTCAACAGTTCGATTCGCAGCGCTCGGAACTTGCCACCAATCTCCGCCACTCGGAGGGAGTTGCGCTCTCGAACGAGCACCGATTGCGCCTGCGCGCTTACTTTCGCCTACCCTTCACTGCCGCACGCATAAATTCAACACTCCGCCCCCTCGCCTTTTCCCCACTCTCGCACAGGTTTTACTCTCACTAAACCTGTTGAACTTATGCTGGCCGAGCAGGACTTCATCCCGTTGATACGCAATCACAAGAATAACGAACCAAATCTCGTGCCCCATGGATCGTTTTGCAAGGCCTCTTGTTGGGAGCCATCACCTGGCTGGAGTGTGTTGCAAACCATCAATTATGGTCCAATTTTGCGTATGAGCTAACTGGCCTCAACATCGAGCCGGCAGACTTCGGGGGTCGAGCTGCATTGGAACTGCGGTGCAGGTAATCGGATGTTTAGTTTAAAGGACATCGCCCTGAACAGAGTCCAAGCAATGGACAATAGTAATCCGGAAGATATAAGGAACCATACGGGGTTGGGGTGTATAAATGTTCTTTCATATTGTAATGTATGCCTGCAGTTAGGCACCCACCTGTTGGCAACCATCTAGGCACGCAGACATTCGCTCATCTTGGATGGGGGCAAAATGAGGAAACTAAGAAACAATGGCGCGCATCTGCGGCTTTCTCTCTTTATCTTCCCGATTTTAGCTCCACAATTCATTAGGAAGGATGCTAGTGAATCTGGATAGTAGTTCGAGGGGATGGCCAGTCTGGGGAGGATAAAAAGATATGCAGTGGAAGAATAGAGGGGATGGTTGGTTGAGGGAACAGTCTTTAAACAGCAGCAAGTTGATCATTGTGGCTGAACTATTCAGAATCCATCTCTGATGAGGGTCTATCGACGGGCTTACTTGAGCAGATGCCGCTCTGGCCAGAGAAAGAAACCTGTTCAGTCTTTATATGTATATATATATGTTCCACACAATAATAGCACCTATCCAACAGGCTTCCTGCATTTTCCATTCATGATGAGCAATTAGAAATGAACGGATGGGTTGTTGGCATGAGATTGTTCACCCGGTTGAAAAGAGAAAGTCCAAGCAAGAATAGGTAGGGGTGAACGCTTTGCTTATTCAGATAGACCCGTTTGGATCATTGATTGCTCTCTTGAATTCGACTGTAGAAAATTTTTATCATCAAAAGAGTGTAGGCAGAATCTGTGGTCCATAATATAAATACATATTTTTATACCTGGAATCTAGCATTCATATCAAGTCTACCAAGTTTTGGCAGTAACTCGTCATCGTCTTTACTGCTCACTCCCTGCCAGGAAATGCCTTTCAGAAACAGTGCTTGAATACGGTTAGCTGCTCTATGGGACAGCCAAACGTGACGCCATAGTGGCTGCAAATTCTGCAGTGCCAAGTCAAGTACCTCATCTCTGGCAAACAATCTCTTGGGCAACTCCCGATTGAACTAGCATGAGCCTCAACCGCTTGTCTAAGAACGATCAGTTTGCTATCCACCAATAGTGCAATGCGAAATATTCAATCATTTTTCTCCCTCTCTCAGTCTCTGATGACACGAGACTCGGCTCTCATCGGAGACCACACGATTGTCCAAATCGGTTATCTTTCGATCGAAGATAGCCGTGGTTCCTGCTGCAGCCATTTTTGCGCATGTCAAAGCTCTACCCCTGCCTTCTCGAACCACTTGCTAACTCGCCGAGAACACTCGAATTGATAAATGAACAATCAGCTAAACCTTCCCAATGTTTGTCCGTAGGGATTGTTGGATCTAGTCTTGCGGTAAGCCTCTACTTCGGTCTGATCGATCTATTTCCATCCTCCTAGCTGACCTCACATTAAATTATCCATCGCTATACCACCCACTGATTCGCTTATCGCTCATTCTAACTCACTCTCTCCCTCGGTAAATCCTAACACTTAATAGGTATATAACGTCCAAACTCTTTTAGACCACTAATGCTTGATGATGGATGTGGGACAGATACTCACCAGTTGTTTGCCGTGATTGATGGTGCTGCTGAGTGATTTCAAGTGTCCAGATAGTTCAATTATGGGATCTTTGATGTCCGAATTGATTCTCCTTCCATTACTTTGCTTGTAAATTGTGGTGTTAGTTCATTCAATCCCAAAGTCTAAAACTTGGATAAGATTTATCTGACGGAGTTGGCAGTTATCGTTGCAATCTTGTTGAGCCGCGGTTTATGATTCTTCAGATGGAGAATCGGTTCAAGCAACTTAACTGAACTACTTGGTGCTGATATTGGACTTGGTTCTGCTATCTGTAACTTTCAATTGGTTCTATGAATATCCTGATACTTCCCCATCTCACTACTTTTTCCCACCTTCAAAGCATTGAGTGGTCCCGCCCTAAGCATTGGTTCACCAGCAAATCTATGAAGAACATCAATGGATCAATACTGTGATGAAACTTCCACTTACGGGAACAAAACTAAGGCTTAATGGAATAGGCGCCAAATGAAGGATGGAGGTAAACTCAGGCTGGATAGACTATTCAATGGGTAGCAACTGCAGTTTCACTTTCGCGCAAAACCACCACGCTCGAGATTGGAGTCAGTCAAAAGTGCTCCGATACTCTGCCGCCACTATCACCACGATGGTTGTTGCAGGTGGAATAGTCCCCGCCTATGAGGAGAGATTCGAGCATTAGTAGCCCACCTACAATCATGAAGGAGGGCGGCATTCTGCCGCTGACAACGAGTTCTGCCTAAACAGTTACGAGTTTGCCTGAGAAAGAGGGAGGGAGGGAGGGAGGGAGAGAGAGAGAGAGATGGAGAGAGAGAGAAAAAGGTAAAGAGCGAGAGAGGTCGACTCCGAATGAAATGACCAAGTCCTCGTGGGGGCAAACGGTGCATGGAAACTTACTCAGCTTTTGCTTTTACCCAGCAAACTAACCTCATCTTCAGTTCTCATAAGACTGAGCTCACCCGTAAGTCTCAAGTCTCAGCCAGTTGAGCAGAAACGACAACAACGGCAACCGAAGTGGCTATTCTTGCCCTCTCGGCCGGTTAGCTACACCCAAGGCGAGCGAATCGCCGGCTTGGCTAACCCGCCGAACAGTATCGATGCCGACCATACTGGCCAGACTTAGGCTGCAATTCCCTACAGCGGCCACACACTAAAACGAGGAGAGACGAAACAGGTAGGGATGATGCTGATCACATTATTCCAACAAGTCTGTGTAACTACTTCATTCACCTATTGGACAGAGAGCTATTTTGCCATTATTCGCGTCCACTATTATGTTTGTTCACCGGCCATGCTATCGCTGTTCAAACTTCTACTTCGACTGCCTCCGCATCGCCTACTAGCTAGCCGGTTAACTATGATTTCATCCTGTCGTCTCGGCTCCTCCACTTGATTCTCGGCCACCTTTGGCTGCCACAATCACTATTGCCATTACTTCATCTAAGTCTGCCTCCTCCATCTGTGCCTTATGTCAAGCCTCTTAGCGTAGTTGACCCTTGCATTGGATGAGAGGCACAGACACCAGCAAGCTTACACTTGCTCCGTCCAGCTATGGATGGAGATGTGATTTAATCTCCTCATTCTTATCTTCGGATGCTGGGACGAACAGTGCCCGACTTGATTGTACCTTATACACAATGCTGCTGCGAACCAGCATAGTTGGCGAGTCTACCAACTAAGGTCTCGGTTTCACTTTCGTCTAGTATCGAGATCTGAGGTAATCGCGTAATTGAGTGCCAAAATCAATGACCGGAGAGAGCTCACCAAATTTGAGCTTAGTCTACTCGAGCTCACAGGTAGAGGCTGTCTATGGTCAAGTATATTGCGATCCCCATTGATGAAAGACGACAGTCTTAGTGCGATGGTAGGTGCAAATGGGTGCACCGTAAGTTCTAAAATCTAACAAATGGTGGGAGGGTCTGTAGAGTTCGTCGCCACTAAATTGAAAGTTTCTCACTCGATCGATGGGACACCCGAGGAGGAGATCCAATCTTCGCTGTTGCTCGCAATAGAGATTGACTCAAATTCAGACAGAACTCTATTGTGTTGGCTTGCTCAAATACAGAGTCTGTTGAGCAGCAAATGTTGATGGAAAAGCAAAGGGTGATTTGGACAGGAATCGTAGGGCAATAGATCTGAATCTAACCACGACGAGAAATCACCACTCGCTTTCACCCAACCTAGAAGCAAGTTTTGACCACCGGCGACTGTTCTAGTCAACAGTTAGCTTTGTGTGAGTGACGAAAGTTTTAAACTAGATCAAGCTGCTCTGGCGTACAATGTTCCCAATGATGATTGTTTTCCATCGACGGGATAAGAGGAGAGCACTGACTAGAAGATTGGCAAATCGTCACCTGTGGCCATCGTCTACTTCGGCTGGCATTTGCCACAGCAAAATGTTCGCCCACAAGATAGTGGTAGTCACAAAGCTCTGAATGCACTCTCAGATCTATTGTGAGATCACGCAAAATGCTAGAATGCGAAAACAACAAACGACTCGGATGAGGAGAATGATAGAGAGGGAGGGTAGAAGAGTGAAAGAGAAGTGATACAAAGAAACGACCATTGTGCTCTGGCCACCGTGGCTATTCTCTTTCTAACCCCCGCAAAGTGACTATCAAAGCGGACTCAAGTTTAGAGATGACAATTCACGCGAATCGAATGTCGCACCTTAGCAAAAACAATGGCCACCATTTGTGACTCACGGAATTTGCAGTTACCTGAGAGATAAGCTTGCATCATGTAAACATGGTGGTAGGTGGCATTCTTGTAACACGAAAGCCTCTCGCTAGACGAGCCCCAATGGGAGTGGGTATGTGGTCAGATTGTTTGACTTGAGAGAGCATGAAATATGGATCCATTTTCTGATAAATGGAGGAGAAAGTTAAACTTCGAGCATGAGGAGCTAGAACAATGGGATTCGACCAAATCTGCCCAAAAATGTCTGCTGCCCAAGATAAAGAGCTGTCGGCAGGTAAAACTTTGGGGAAACTTGGAACGAGCATAGGCATCCAAGTTGCTAGGGCAACAAACCGATTCAGGCTTCGTTCAATTCATGCTTCCTGTTTCGGCTAAAGTCTTAACAAGCAGCGTAAAATAAGGCCCAGGGGTAATTGTTCGGTGGGCTTTTAGTCTGGGCAAATAAACGTCATTTGCAAGTCTAAAGCAAATAGATCTGCGCTGCTTGCGCACGAGGCTACTGCAACCAGGATGAGTGTTCACATTGTCGTTCACCTAAGCTCTGACCTTCAATTTTTGGCCAAAAGGTAGTGAAATATCGTTTGTTTCCATTCTGATCACCTGAATGGCTTAGGAATATACAAAAATACTTGCTGAACCAACGAAACTAGAGCTCAGTGAACTTCGAGTCTGATATTTTGTTGACAATGAAAAGCAACAATGACAATCATTAGCTGGCTTCCTCTAAATAAAGGCTCCAAAGCAGACAAGCACACTCGAACTCTATCAGCCTTCAACTTTACACTTGCTTTGGCTTCATTAAGCTCGGAAATCTGACAATTAGTATTCGTCGCTAGATGACGAGGGTGCTGATAGTTCGGATGCGCAGATGGCTCAGTTTCCATCGATGGATTCAGACAAAATCCCAACTGCCTAGCTAACCATAATCTCATATTTTTGTCGCCACCGATTTTGCAGCCACAATTCCTTCATGGCGTCAACATCTCCGCTTGAATTGACAACACTCAGCATCAAATCCACAAGAAATCTCCCCCCTCCCAAAAGCTTGAGCGATTGGCTGCGATAAGCATGAAACTGGCGCCAACGTTGAGCTGACACAATTCAGCAGTTAGTTAGCTTTAGTGAACATGCACCATTCACAGGCCTCTTGCTGGCGCGGTCTTATGCTCGCTCCATCGATAGGTCAAAGAGCGGCGAGCATTAGCTGAAGTTGAAACCAGGCTAGATTGTTTATTGTTGCTAAACGCAACTTAGCTCCCACCTCTAGTGCCAAAGTGATGATGGGCCGGATAGAATCAGATTCATAAATTAAGTTGATGCAATTTGCATCAGATCAGTTCTTTCAATCATTGACGAGATGTCAATTCGTACCTGAGATAGAGTTGATGAATTTGTTAGCATACCAGGAAGATAGTAACACAGCGCATCTAAGTGAATCTTCAATTGTACTATGAATCTCGGACAATGCGACGCAGGAAGCGAAAAGATTCGAGCACAAAGACAAAAAAGGCCCCGTCCAACTTCAGACATTGTCGGCCTTCTAAATAAAGCCTTCAACTCAATGCTTCTAGTCACTTTAGGTTGCATATCCTCGCAAGTTCTATGCGCGCGGACAACGAAGCCAGTTTTATACGACGATCTCATTGAGGGAAGATTGGACGCTAGCCAGTTGTGCGGAACTCGATACCAGAGTCAGTATGGCCAGCAACAAGAGGGTAGCCAGAATTTACTTTACATTGTTGGGGGCGACGAGGTTGAGGATGATCACTTTTGGCCTTGGTCGGTGGCAATATATGAGCTGGATCCATTGAATGGGCACAGGTCGTTCATCTGCAGTGGCTCACTGATAAGCGACAACTTTGTACTAACTGCCGCCCACTGCATACAGCAGTCGCGCTTCGACATCCTGGGTGCGGATGAAGTGTTCCTAAAGATTGCCTCGGTGAGGCTCGACGACGAACGATCGCACTTCTATTATGTTGGCAGTGTCCATGTTCATCCAGAGTACAGCGTAGATAGGAAGGCGAACGACATTGCACTTCTAAAGCTGATGAATGGTCAGAGGTTACCACCGCGGGCTAGGCCAATTTGTCTGCCCTCGCACGTTGCAAATCGTATCGACTTCACCAATCAACAAGTGACCATAATTGGTTGGGGCAAGACGAGCGCAATGAATGGCAACGAGCCCACAAGACTTATTGACGCTGATGGAGAAATCAACCAAGAATCCATCTCAATAAGTGAAAATTTCGGCGATACCAGCACAGGCGCAAGCAGCAACAACCAAGCGAACGATACTCTGCTGCAAGCGGAAGTGCGAGTAACCAGCACAGACCAGTGTAACAGGAACTACAGTAGGCTTGAAATAAGTTGGCTAAACATAGACGAGCATTTCCTTTGCGCCAGCGACCCGCAAGGAAAAAAGGATGCTTGCCAAGGTGATTCAGGTGGACCCTTGATGTGGAACAATCAGGAAGGCCTTCTCGAGCATACTACCTCGGAGAAATGGTACCAGCTCGGCCTGGTATCATTCGGACATGGTTGCGCTAATTCGCAGTACCCTGGAGTTTATACGCGCATCTCATATTATATGCCCTGGATATTGAAAATTGTCAATGCTAAAGGCTCAAATCATGATCAAGGATCTTAATTAGGATTGAGGAAGGAGGAGATTTTTAGGTAATAAAGTGAAGCAATTTTTATCTCAAATCTAACAGTTGATGACGATCCTATTGCGTGCGCAACATGAATTAAATGTCTACATAAACTAGGTTCTAAACTCCCTTCCTTTAGCCTCATGAGGCAAACAACTCTATGTTAGCAAGTGGCTCGTAAATTCAGCCAAAAACTCGACAGGCAGTTCAAATAGAAGGGGACGGGAAGTTTCTTCCTGCTGGACAGAAATGGAACTATCTCCTCAAAGCGGCTACCCAAGCTTCCTGAATATCTCATGATTTCCTACTTTAGACGAAACGGGCAAATTTGTAGTTAAGTCAGTAAACATAGACAAGCACTAAGGTGGACAAACGATGCTATTCATCAGGTCAATTTGAATGGTTGTACCAAAAAAGTGGCCGACAACTGGTGGGATAGTCGAGTACACACACCGACCCACCGTACCTAAATAGCTTGATGCTAGTAGAATCGATGGTAGAGGCGGCAGAGTTTGTTGCTGCAGTTTACACAAAAAAGTCCGGGGTAAACTTCGTTTAAATTCAAAGCTTGTAATTCAATGGATAGAGAGAAAGGGATGGAGAGAACAAGTTTTGTCGCTGTCGTCATCACCGCATCGTCGCCGTGATACTCTGAATTTAGAACTTGCCCACTTCTATCGGTAGACATAAACTCAGCTGAGACACAGGTGAAGCTGGTCACTTTGTTCCAACTACCCCAAGCGAGGGCCTGCGTCGAGATGCCTGGCTGGCGTTGTTAGCTTTTCTCCCGGGGCACTAGTTTTGGCGCCATATCTTGACCGTAGGTCGGTAATCATACTGGTTGAGAGATCGGCCACTGTTGAGAAGGGTAAATCCACTTGACTTATCATAACAGTCATCACATCAACCCTTTGCTATAAGGCGTTACCCCAAGGGACATTCTGTCTAAACTTGATTTCAACTTCTCACAGCCAATATATCGTCGTAATCGCGGAGAAAGCTAAACCATAGCTTAGTGAAGTTATCTGAAACTTAGGGTGGCTAACAAATGACGAATGGTCAGTCGCTGGGAGAGACTCATTTTCGATTTTGAGCTCAACACTGGCCCAAATACCCAACATGTTCACTACCCGCCCGGATCCCAGAAAGTCAATAAAAGCTTATTGAATCTCGTGTTCAATGTCTACTGGTCAAGCCAAATAATCTTAGTGTTGCTTGATATTTCACTTAATTCCTTCTTTGTTCTTATTCATTTCTGTCGTCTAGTGAGCCAAACAGTACGTCGAAACAAAACGAGATTCCTGTAACACTAGCTCAAGACAGCCTTCAGTGGACGAGTTTGACACGGCTATTGCACCTTTACAAGGTACATTTAATCTTGAGACTTTTATATCGAGAACCATTGTTGTCGTGTAAACAAGTAGATGCTTGACATATAGCCTGACAATGTCAAGACTGAGTCTGAGGTACGATAAATATATCCCGTTTCACGAGATCTTACCTTATCCGAAAATTTAGTTTGAATTAATCATGATGTAACGTTCTCGCCACTGTTTTGACAGTCGGAAACTGGACGCGGTTAGAATCCTTCCTGTCCAACCAAGTTGTTTTGTTGCCACTGGCGCATGCCCATCGTTGGTTGTCGATAGAATTAGGTTACAAAATCTGAACCAAAATGCTGATCTCAGAATGATCGGATGTTGTCCATAGACACTGAATGCTTACTCTCAGCTCACTGTTTCTAGCACTTTGGTGGTTATAATCCGTGTTTGAGAAACACAAATTATTTGGTGTGGCAATCTTACTATGCTAAACAAACACAATGAATTCTCCATTGATCATGGAAGTTGAAATTCCTGCCTAGATTTTTCTTTTATTACAATAGAGTACTTGTTTGGAGTTGGCTCGATACAATCTGAGTCATCACCGAGACACATTGAGACTTTGCAAATGCAATAGGTTCATGCTTTAGCCCAGTATTAGAATAGAAATCGTATTGTCGAACAATCTTGAGAGATCAATCTTCTTCACATAGAGTATCTCCCTCACTAGACTTATCATTTGAACATTTCATTAGATCTGGAATCGATTTGTTATATACGTCCATGGTGCTCCATTGCTCGTGTAGAGCCTCCAAAAAACATGAAGCTCGAATGCTGATGTTGAGTGTAGGGTCTAGTCTGTTGATAAATATTCCGCTTTCGACGCGTATGTCTTCGTCGACGAAAGTAAGACCGGCAAATCCGAGATAAGTGTGGAGAGGATCAGAGTAGAAGCCAGGGACTTTACTTAATCCACCTCGCTCCTCTTGAGCCAGTAGGATGAACTCTAGGAGATTTGTTTGCTCGACGAACTTGAAATGTTTGAGCATAACCAAAGATGCTCCTATCCAGAATGAATAACAAGTATCTTGTTCTTTGTTTGGTCTGCCAGAAAATCCGTGATCAATCCTGTTCATGCACCATCTAATTAATCTATTGACATCTTGCTCGCTTAAGGTGTCTTCAAGTTTGGACATCATTTTGAGAGAGGCTAAGGCGCAATAGGTTGAGCCTCCGTGAGCCTCAGCACCTGGGCATTGTGCAAATGCTCCCTCATAACTAAGGCTCTCTTTTATGAATTTGGCACAGTTTTCTTTATCTATCCCAGACCAATCATTCAATATTCGAGAAACTGCGACAGCACAGTAAACTAGCCGCATGTCACTCTCGCCTCCCAATACCGAGGGTTTAAAGCTTCCGTCTGGCAATTGTATGTGCCGTATTCCAGCGATAATTGAGCTGCGGTCAACTCGTTTGAGATGATCACCCAATATCACTAGGGTGGCTAAAGCGCAGTAGGTCATGGATATGGTTCCACAATCGAAGGGAATATCACTGTTGATCATGCTTGTTGAGCGAAAACCGGAATGGCCGACTCTTCTGTCATTGATATCATCGAACCGATATATTTCTTCATTGTCAACAGGCTCGGTGATTCTTATCTTGTTAATGTCAACTTGATATGAGTATATCCACTCGATGATATCATTCTTTTCACTATGAGATAATCGACTATCTAAAACATCCAATAGATCAAGTCCCGAAACAACGAAGAATAGTGAACTTAGCCGATGCGCTTCAGCCACATCTGGTGGCGTACCGGCGGTTGATTTCTTTAGAGATTTTAGCAAATAGTTGACATGCTTCTCAAACAGGAAATCACCATAGAAGACTTTCTTCCCAATGCAAAAGTCTTGCATCCTTCTCAAAATTGATCCAATCGGTAGCTGGCGTCAGTTTAGAGTTTTCAACACGAGTCGGTTCGTACCTTATGATGTACAAACATTGATGGCTTCCCGAGCGTGTGAGCAGTCTCCGTGAGGTTCGATGGTTGAATCACACTTGAATTGTTTAATAAGATCGACTCTCATGGTCGGAGAGGTCGAAAGCGGTTTGTCAAAGAGGAGAGGACAGGAAGAGAGAGAGTATTACAAGTCGTAACGATCAAAATAAACGCTACGTGCCTCCCCCACGTGTCGATCCAACGATATTAATGCGTAAGGCGCGATTTCTCCCCCTCAAAAATATCTTCGGCCTTCTGAAAGATTTCATTTTTCGCGTGCGACTTGCCTGAACACGCTGGGTTATTGATCCGAGAATCTTTCCCTACATCACTATCTTATTGGTGGTTATATTACGTTTTGAACCTCAGCAAGATGCTCGTAGAACACTTAATCGTCGACTCATCAGCCTTCATCCATCATGGGCCCATAAGAGAGACGGGGAAAAATGTCTACTCATGCCAGGGCGTATTGGACGAGATAAAGGACAAGGCAACCAGAGATAGTCTCGCATTTCTGCCTTATGAGCTTAAAATATTACAATTTGACAAGGACGACATCGAAAAATGTGTGGAGTTCGCAAAGAAAACAGGGGACTATAGACAACTCTCTATCGTTGATCTCCAGCTTATAGCCGCAACATACCGCCTTGAGTTGCAATTCAACGGATCAAAGTACATCAATAAAGAACCAAAACAAGTAACCGTTGATGCGCTACAGAGGCGCAAGAATCACTCTAAATCTGACGACCAAACGCTAGATGAGTTGAACAAAGTGTTGAAATCAATCAGAATTGAAGACTCGAGACCAGTCCCAGCAGCAGATTTAGACCGGCTTCTCGACGCTGAAGCTGGATCAGACAGGAGTGAAAGTGAAGACGATGATGACGAAGGATGGATAACGCCGCAAAATATCAACCGGGTCTACGAAAAGATGGGAGTTGATAGACAAGCCAGTGTAACTGTCAAGCCATCGATTGGAGATCGAGTTACAGTTGCCTGTATGACATCAGACTTTTCCATTCAAAATTGCCTCCTCCAAATGGGTCTACTTGTTGTATCTCCTGTGGACGGACTAATGATAAAAGAGGCCAAGAAGATTGCTTTGCGATGCCACGCCTGTTTCAAGGTTTTTCACGATCCCAGTAAAATCAAGAACAATTTTTGCCCTCATTGTGGTAACTTGGACACTTTGAAGCGGGTCCAGTATTTCATAGGCGAGGACGGTTCCAAGCGCGTTTTAGTCAATTTCAAACGACCAATCAAAGTAAAGGGCACTAATAAGCAATTGCCTAGGCCAAGGGGCGGTAAGCACGCCAACAATCCCATCCTGACCCCTGATCAGAGGGTTCGCAAGGACAAGCAGGATAAATTCATCGTAGAGGACAAGAAAACTGTTACTGCCGAACACATTCTACACGATCCAGCCTATTTGGTTCGAACAAATCCATTTGTTTATCGTTGCAATCGTGCTAAGCGTTAAAGTTACGTGCACAACCTGGCGATTCAAAATTGGATGTCTTCAACCTCTCTGTTTCGGCATTCTTCAATGAAGCTCTGCTCAAGGTGGCCCTCGTTAATCAACTTCCGCAGCATGAGGGACACCTTGCGCGTATCATCTCTAGCTCGCATTTTTTCGCCTAACTGACGGCACTTTGTAGTCATCCGTTCATCTGATAGTACCTCATCCATGACCTTAAATAGCTCCTCTTTACTACATGAATGAGCGTTCAAACGTTTCCCAAGGCCGAGATCCGCGATGCGCTGCGCATTATCACTCTGGTCGCCAAAGACAGGCAAAACTATCATTGGGGTACCAAAATATAGACACTCTGTAACACTATTGTTGCCGCCATGTATGATCGCCAGATTTGCCTTGCTGACCAATAGTGTTTGTGGAACGTAGTCGTCTCCAATCATGTTGCTTGAGTCTAATTCGAACTTGTGACCGCCAACTCCCTTACTGATTACGTATAATCTTTTTGCATCTTCCCTAAAGAAGTTGATGAAACGTTTCATCAAGTTCACATCTCCACTGGCAATTGTGCCTAGAGAGAAGTAAACCATTTCGCTCTTACCACGCATACCCTCATCTAGTCTTTTCATCCAGAGTGCAGCCTCAGTTGGGTTGATCTTGGTTGTTGGTTTACGGAATAATGAATCACATCTGAACCAACGAGGGTTATACTCTAATATATCGTCGTCTTGATCGTAATCAATCTCCTTAGGGAACATGTATAAATTCAGGTACGGAGAGTCGTGTGCCTGTTGACCTGGTTCTAGCGGACCACATCCGTGCTCATCGAGGAAGGGCTGGATCGGCCTGTCTGATTTATTAAGCGCTTGGATTATCCTTTCAATCGCATCGCGCCACCTCTTCGTCATAGCGTTCCATTCATCGGGGTTCTCCTCTCGCAATTTGAGACGCTTCTCTTTAGTTAACAATTCAAAACCAGATAGAGGCGGCGGTTTCAGCTTGTCTGGTAGCCTAGACCTTGCGATTGCAAGCGGATTTGCAGAGTATAGTCTCACCCATGGTGTTTGCTCTAGCTTAACTATGCACGGCGGAATGTAGTATGCATCGATAATGATCAAATCGGGATTGATATCCTCTATGGCGGCCTTATAATTGTCATGGTTATCGATCAGCTCGCTGACCATGTTACTCTCCATGATATCCAAGGTTTGAATGAAACTCTCTAGGGGTTCAAGGGCGAAGTATTTGCGGTATCTTGATATTATTTGTGGCCACTTCAGAACACCAGAAAAGTCGCGCTTAGTTTTACCAAGCTTCGCCATTTCCGCTTCATCCACAGGCTTGCTCGGATCCTCGTCATCGTCATCGATCTCGTAGTCGCGGTAGACATTCTTCTCCTTTAAAACGACCAACTCGTGTCCATGCTCTTGCACTTTAGATCCAAAGGTCTCACCCAGAACAAGAAACACAGTTCGGTAATCGTGGTCGTCCTTCAGCCTATCCGCAATGGCAAGCGAAGAGTTGATGTGTCCAGGCGAATTTAGTGGGAAAAAGAGGACAGTCTTTCTGTCGGCCATGTTTAATTGAGTCTTGAGGATGGTGACGGAGAATCAACTCGTCTAATCGAACGTATGAGCCGAGTTCAATAGAAACCGTCTGGATTAAGCCAAGCAGAGAAGTGACGGGCATCCAAACAGCCAAGACAGAACGGGACAATCATGGATTTGTCTGATGAACGTGCTAGATGATAAACCAATTTGTTTTTGCCCCAGATACATATGGTGTGATCAATACAATTTTAGGAGAGTCATTCATTCAAGCTCTCTCAAGTCACATTGAACGACTCAAAGAGAATTAACTGAGCAAGCAAACTTATCGTGATCTTGAGCAAACCACTGGAGGATGGTTGGCGTGGTTTTGTTTGGGTCTGCAACGAATTCGTTATCAATCGGGATCGACCAATTGATTTGTGATGCCATCAACGCCTACAAATGGATCACAAGGACGTTAATACCAACTCTCTTTCAATGTCTTCTTGGGTGGTTTCATTGTACGAACGGCGAATTCAATTTGCCACCCAGACTGACTGTGACCAAGCAAGTGGTTGTTGGCTTCACGCCAATCGGCAGCAACAAGTGTTACTGGGTACTGTTAACCATGATTTCGGTGCTCAGAGGTAACCTGTGCTTTTCTTCCAGACGATGGCACCGCCGCCACTGCTGCAGCTGTTGCTTTCGAGCATCTCCGAGCTGGCTTTTGTAAGTGCAGCAAAGAACAAACAGCCGACACTCAGGTACTGCTCGAACTAATGGCGATGAATGGAGTTCATTATTGAATGATGACGCCGCATCGGCTATGGCCAATGTTATCACTGGATGTGGAATGTTAAAAATTTTTCACTCGATTCGAAGTCAACCTTCGCCTAGGTTGAATCTCTAACGCGATCATTATTCAAAAGCTCTAGTTCGCCTCAGTTCAAAAGGCAGAGAACATGCTCTACCTGATCAATGGGCCATCGGGCGGGCGGGCGAGCATATTCTGTGGAAGAAGAATGATGCAATTCTCAAATGACATCAGGTTGGGCCCGCAGTCCAATTGGCTGGCCAAGTTCCCGGCGGAGGGAAGTTGATTTTGCCCAATATGAGCGTACTCGTTGCCTTCCAATGTGGCCCCCATTGTCTTGAGTCGTGGCCACCACGCGGCGTTACTTGTCTGGCGGTCAAAGCTGACTGAACTCAAGCATCCACCGACGATACCTGCAGCCCGGGCAAGTTTGCTCGAGAACAATTCGGCTCGATCACCAGGTAACCAAGCTGGGGCTGGATGACAGACAAGTCGCAAGAGCTTGCGCTTCATCCATTTAGCTTGAACCAGATTATGCTGCCCCTCTGGTGGGGAAGATTTACATAACTTGCCCGCGACCAGAGGCTTTGGCGCTTAATTGAGGCCCCATTAGCTAGCTCTTGGCGTCCGCGCACAGTTACCTGGGAAGAGTTGATCGGCTTTGCGTTTCACGAAGGAATTCGCCTTCAACTTTTACAATGGATCCCGGACAACCAAACAAACATGGAGACAAAATTTCGAGGTGTGAACTGGACTGGCCACAGTAGCGCAGTTGACAAATTTGTTCTATCCAAAGATTTATTGCACTTTTAAAGGTACAAATAAAGCTCGAATCTAGGTGTTAGTGAAAGAGAGAGAGAGAGAGAGAGAGAGAGAGAGCGCGCGCGCTAACTTATTTATGGGCTCTGATTCACGCCCACACGCAATACATGAATGCATTAGCTCACGTTTGAAGGGCAACCAATACAAATAACCTTGCAAACTGCTGCAAACCTCCCCAATCTCTCACACTGGTGCTACCTGAACTCGAAAGATAAGTCCTACGATTTAGGGAGAAGTCAACAAAGTATAAAAGGGGCAGATGTAACGGTGGATTCGCTTGAATCCGAGGCCTGGTTGAAGTTTGAACAAGCGCTAGGTGATATATGATCCAATTAGATTAATGGCCAGAACCAATCGATTTTAGCCTGGCGCACAACCTGTGGGGGATGGTCTTTGGTCCTCGTTCAAAAGTTAGCGTTGGCATGATGGGACGAGAGTAGATGGAAGTCTAGTTGAGGATCAAAGGGACAATTCGGCCGATTGGCTCAAAATCCAGCTCTCTGAGAGCTCGTGACTCTCTCAACCAGATTCAATGGCTTGAATCAAGTGCACTTGACGCGAACGCTTGTTTGCCGTCCCTGAGGTTCGAATTGGCACACCTCTCTGGCCTGAGGCCGATATTTTCGGCAACTATTGGACCGGAAGAAAGCGGAGCTGCAAGAGTAGTGGGCGATGTCGATTCAATTATCAGCCCTCCAAATCAGCGCGACGTTCCAAGTTCCACTCTCGCGCCTCCATTCTGCACTCACTCTTTGGTCAATAGGAGGGCCAGCTCCTGAGTCTAGATTTACTTTACTTTGGGCTGAGTGGAGAAGGAGAAGGAGAAG